>Ga0255426_10014_pt2 | contig 21048 bp, 20 predicted proteins | sample ANMaggSeSYBR02J9_FD_182666 | JGI IMG/M metagenome (GOLD analysis project Ga0255426, IMG submission 182666) | Sediment cell enrichment communities from methane seep in Santa Monica Basin, California, United Staets - ANME aggregate JGI... | ecosystem: Environmental > Aquatic > Marine > Cold seeps >...
ATCCTAGAGAATTAAAGGCGAGAATAAAAATGGTATTGAATCGGTCAATGTATACCGATGTTAATGCATAAAATGAATAACCTTTTTTTTTATTATAATATATTAAGTAAATTTATCTGAGTTAACAAAATGAGATATGATATATTCATACGTTTTGTCCATACATTTTTTTAGGAATCTCTTTTTGTACATTATTAAGTTTTTCCCGCCACAAGCTCATTTGCTCTATGGCAAACCTGGCACGGTGGTAATTGTTCATTTTCTGGAATTCCTTATCGACCTCGTATAACAGAACGTTCATTTTATCTTCCATTTTCTTCTAACCCCTTTACTTGTTTTCGATTTTTTTTAAAGATATATATTTCCTGTATTTTAACGATATGTATTGTAGGATATCAGGTGAGATCCCACTCCCTTTAATTAACAAATAAATGTTACATTATTTAACATTTTTCATTCGTTCATTTATTTTTAAACGTATAGATAACTTTACTCATAACATTAAATTTAGAAAATGAAAGCAAAGTACGCTTTTTTTAAGCACCCATTTTTTTCATCATTTTCTGGATATTAAACTTTCCACTACGTAATCCCTTGAATGCCTGCTGCATCATCCTATGTTGCTTAAGAAGCAATCTTACATCTTCTACTGAGTTACCTGAGCCTCTTGCAATTCTTTTCACCCTGCTGCTCCCTATGACCTTAGGTTCTTCCAGTTCATTCTCTGTCATACTATCCATAATCACTTTGAACTTACCCAGTGTACTCTCTGTCATCTGGAACTGCTCATCAGATAAATCTGCATTTTTAGGAAGTAAAGGCATAGAAGGAAGCATTTGCATTATCTGTTTTAGTGGTCCCATTTTATTCATAGCTTCCATCTGTTTATACATATCCTTTAGTGTGAACTTACCCTGCATCAGGCTGTCCATATCGAAATCGTCTTCGATCATTGCTTCCTGGGCCTTTTCGATCAATGTCTTAATATCGCCCATTCCTAATAATCGTGAGATAAAGCGATCAGGTTCGAATTTTTCAAAATCATCCGGTTTCTCACCTGTACCAATAAAAGCAATTGATGATTTTGTTTCAGTTACGGCAGAGAGTGCCCCGCCACCTTTGGCCGTTCCATCCAGTTTGGTAATTACCACTCCTGTAATGCCCACAGACTCGTTGAATACCTTTGCCTGTTCACTGGCCTGCTGTCCAATAGCTGCATCTATCACCAGCAGTCTGTGGTCAGGCTGGGCTATAGCATGGATATTCTCCATTTCAAGGATCAGGTCATCTTCCAGGGCATGACGTCCGGCTGTATCAATAATGAGGATGTCATATTTACCCACTTCTTTCATGCCTTTTTTAACAATATCTACGGCATCCTTATTATTCTTATCACCATAGAATGATATGTTCAAACGACTGCATAGAGTACTTAACTGCTCAAATGCCCCGGGCCTGTAAGTATCAGCACATATGACCGCAGGTTTTAGTCCCTTTCGCTGAAAGAACTTTCCAAGTTTGGCTGTTGTTGTTGTTTTACCACTACCTTGAAGACCTACCATCATGATCTTTTGTGAACCCAGTTCTATATCAGTTCCCTGACCCATGATGTTAAGGAGTTCCTGATACACAATATTAATAACATGCTCTCGTGGGCTCATCCCTGACGGAACACTCTCTTTTAATGAGCGTTCCTTGATCTTATTAGACAGTTCCATTACCAGTTTTACATTAACATCTGCCTGAAGCAGAGCACGCTGAATATCTTTTACGGCATCGTTTACGACTTTTTCATCGATCCGGCCAGCTCCGGCGATTTTTTTTAAGGCATCCTGTAAAGAGTTACCAAGTTTATCAAGTACCATCTTTCTTTTTTCACCTCTGCATCTCTGGCAGTAATGTAGCGCTAAACAATTACATAATCCTTATGGTCAGGGTTTTTTTTAAATTATGAACATAAAAGTCACCCAGGCTATTAAAGCCATGACCACCGAATGTTTTAAACCCCCGATCCATTCTCCTTCACCCAACTGACCTGCTACCAGACCGGAAGCAATACCCTGGATTAAAGCTGCATGGAAATACAGCCGGTAAAAGACTTCAGGATCAAACGCACCCATGAAGGCTTCAGCACCACCACCTGTAGCTGATGCACTAGCACCAGCTTCAGCCATTACAGGGATTAAAGAATATGATAAGATACCTATTACGAATAAAAACACAAAGAATGCCATGTAGCTTATTACTACATAGATTAACATAGTACCTACGCGTTCCCGCTCCAGAAGTTTGATTGAATAGGCATCTGAAGCAGCTACCTCCAGTACATCCGCAACATTTCCTCCTGCATGGCTGGCCTGGTTGATCAGGGACACTGAACGGATGATTAGGGATGTGGCAGTTCGATCTGCAAATTTCTCAAGAGCATCTTCAAAGGATATACCCCATGAGAGCATAGCATCGATCTGTTTGATCTCTTTGGTCAATGCACCATATTCACCTTTGGCAACAGTATTCACTGATTTTGTCAGCGTCATTCCGGAACGGTTCATCTCAGCAACATCTCTAAGAAAATTGGGTAAATACTCTTCTATCTTTTTAACTGTTCGCCTTTGGGAATAATGAAGATATCCAGGTGGAGTTATTGCTATTAAGAAAGTGAACAGCACTACACTGTCCAATCCGGAAGTAAATCCGATAAAATAAAATCCTATTATAAAGAACACAAATGCAATAGGAATGCTGAAGATTAATACATAAATCGGATTTTTACTTAATTCCTTCTTAGGTGATCTTAGAAAACGCCGGATCTGTATCCACTTTTTTGATTTTTCTATATGCATGAGCATGTTATCATACTCAAGCGTCTCCAAAGTGTGTTTATCCATTTGATTTAATTGTTCCGGATTACTATATGTCAATTTATTACACCTCCGGGGTCAGGCTGCTAACAAGGATAACAAACATAACACTTGATACCGGGATCACCATATAGATCAGTAGATATAAAATTGTCAGATCCGCCCCCCCCATGATCGACATCACAGATACCATTACAATCAAAAACAACGGGCCGGCTATAAAGGCCGTAACATAGGTTTCTGCTATCAATCCAAGTGTTTCAAGAAACTCCCTCTGTTCACGCATGTTCTCTACTACAAACTGATCAGCCTTGAGTTTTAGATATGATTCCAGATCGCCACCGGATGATACAATGGTTATTGCCCCTTGCAGGAATTCCTGAAGTTTATAGGATGGGGTGGTGGCTGCTACAGTTTTCAATCCATGAACTAGATCATAACCCATTAGCTTAATATCCCTTACAATATATGAAGCTTCAACAGCTGCTTCCCCATATATCGGGTTTTTGGCAAGGCTTAAGAAAACATCAACCGGAATAACTCCTGCTCCTGACATAGCTGACATATAATGTACGGCATAAGGGAGCATTTGATCTATATTACGCTTTCTGGTACTGTTAAATAATGCAGGATAATATCTAACTGCAAAAAAGGTACCTCCACCAAAAATAACTACTGAAGCTATGACCACTATGATCTTTATGGCAATATTCTTATATTGGTTGAATCCTTGAACGGCATCTGTCATTGTTGATTGATCCATCACGATATCAGGAGTACCGACAAACCAGATGATAATAATAGCAACTAGCAATCCGATCACACTCATTAATATGGAACACAAAAGTGCGACCGAGAGATACATATCATAACTGATGTTCCATCTGGTTTTTAATAAGTCCTGCCGTAGATCAAAATATTTTTCGCGCCTGGTCTTGAAAAGACTTCCGAACAGCCGGAATGCAAATATATAAATAAAGCTAACTGCCATACAGTTCCTTCCTTACAATTTCCATTAATGTATCTGGTTCACGATAGTATGTAGTAACTATCTTGGCTACATCTTCAAAATGTTTTACATTCTTCATACGTCCCCATTCCAGGATCTCTTGCCGCCGCTTCAATTCATCTTGCAGATATTCATGATCCCATCCTCTATTTTCCATAATGGACTCTAAAGTATATGACCGGCCTGAATATACAAATTCGTCCCTGGATGCCTGCCAGTTAAATACCTCATTTGTCAGCAATTCTCCTGTTCTGGGGTCTACTCCAACGATCTCTGTTATGGTTTTGGCGCGTCTGACCCGGTCATCACCTAAACGTACCTGCACCTGTATGATCACGATATCAAGAGATTGGAGCATGATCCTGGGTATATTGATAGGAGGGTTCTCAAGACGGTGTACTACTGATTGTACCGAGTCCGCATGTAATGTTGAAAAGGTGGTATGTCCTGTACTCATAGCCTGGAATAGAACATATGTTTCCTCGCCCCTTACTTCGCCTACCAGCATGTATTCAGGACGCTGGCGCAGAGCTGCTCGTAATAGATCATATAGATTGATAGTGCCTGCCGATTTTCCGATAAAGGTCTCACGGGTCACTCCTGCTATCCAGTTTGAATGGGGAAGGTTCAGTTCCCTGGTATCTTCCATAGAAACTATCTTTGATTCAGGCGGGATAAATAAAGACAAAGCATTCATACTACTTGTCTTTCCGGAAGCCGTACCGCCTGCAAAGATGATATTCTTACTATTCTCAACAGCTAGCCAGAGATATGCGGTCATCATTGTCGAATAAGTATTAAAATCAATAAGATCAGGTGGAGTTAATGGACTTTCCTTGAATTTCCTGGTAGTAAAGGAACTACCACGGGTTGTTACTTCCCTACCAAGCGTTAGTTGTATCCTTGAACCATCTGGCATGGTTGCATCCAGTAATGGATCTGCGATGGATATATGTCTTCCGCATATCTGTGCGATCCTTACTACAAAAGCATCCAGTTCAGTCTCATCCTCGAAAGTAATATCTGTTTCTATGGATTCGTGTTTTCTGTGATATATATATATAGGCGTATGCGGCCCGTCGCAGGAAATATCTTCCAGATACGGATCGTGCATCAACGGATCGATCTTTCCATAACCCATAAATTCACAATATATGTAGTACATGATCTTGGTGAATGATAATGTATCTACATCTATCTGGTAATCCCAGAGGATATCTAGTATTATTTTCCGTAAATATTCCTCAGCACCCGTTTTTTCAAGTTGGTTCAGGTTAATATCCAGGGTCTCGGTAAGCCTTACCTTGATCTCATTTAATAGTTCTTTTTCTGCGGCACTCAGTTCCGGTTCCAGAGTATGGTATACATAAGTATGTGTATCAGGATTATATGAGACCCGTATATATGCATAAGGTTCATTCACAGGATAAAGTTCAATTTCTTTATAAGTGTAATCATCACTTAATGAAGTATCTACTAATGGGCCGTGTTTCTCAATATCATATTCTTCTATCTCTATTTTTTTATTCCCAAACCGGTTAATAATGCGCTGGAATAGTGATGGTTCTGGCTCGATAACTTCTTCGACCTCAGGTACAATCATCTCTTCTCTTTCCAGTTCTGTGATCTCTTCAAGGGTCTTTTCCCAGACAGATTCCACAGTCTCAGGAAGCATTACTCTTCTATGTTCTATTACATCCCCGTCTTCGATACGGGTTTTAAACTTATCAATATCCAGCTGTGCTCCATCAGGCACAATGAGTTCAGATAAGATGTCTTTCTCTTCTTCGCTCATTTCACTGGAAGATCCATCCTGTAGCTCAGATTCTGTTATACTATCATTCACTAGCACATCACTCCCCTTCTAATCAGCACTCATAATTATAATCACCAGATAAGTACTTATAAGTAACGATAATGATACAATACTACGTTTATGTCCGTTAATCTTCATTCCACCTGCAGGGAACTCATCCATTTAATACTACAGGGTGATATCCAAACTGAACTGGAACTCAATAAGAAAAAAAAAGTATTAAGTGCTAAACATCATTTGAATGGTCTGCCCGGCAATGCCGAAATTCTATCGAGAGCGCAGCCTGACGAATATGACAGAGTTGTTGAAATATTAAGGATAAAACCCGTACGAACTATCTCAGGTGTGGCAGTGATAGCGGTTATGACATCTCCTGCCCCGTGTCCTCACGGAGTTTGCCTACCGTGCCCGGGCGGACCTGATTCTATTTATCAGTCCCCCCAAAGCTATATGGGCCGCGAGCCCGCAACAATGCGAGCTATCGGGCATAATTTTGATCCTTATCTCCAGGTAACCGGTAGACTGACCCAGTTAAATGAGATAGGACATTGTGTGGACAAAACAGAACTGATCATAATGGGTGGAAGTTTCACATCCAGGAACGTCTGTTATCAGGAATGGTTCGTAAGGCGATGTATCGAAGCTATGAATAACTTTCAAAAACGTGAGGATACGGGTGTGTTCAGATATCTTGAAAATGTCTTCGATGAGAATGAAACAGCTTCTGTTCGTAATATTGGGATCACGTTTGAGACCAGACCGGACTGGGCTGGCCCTGATGAAGTGGACAGGATGCTAATGCTCGGTGGTACTAAAGTGGAGATCGGTGTGCAGAGTACTTATGATTTTGTACTGGATAAGATCGATAGAGGACATACTGTCCACCATAGCTGTTTTGCTAACAGGGTTTTGAGGGATTCCGGATTTAAAGTAGGTTTCCATATGATGCCGGGTCTACCTGGTTCATCCAAAGAAATGGATATGCGGATGTTTTTACGGTTGTTCAATGATGAAAACTTTATGCCTGATTACCTGAAGATATATCCTGCACTGGTCACTGAAGGAACTGGTCTGTATAAACAATGGAGATCTAAAGAATATCATGCTTTTGAACTGGATGAAGCAGTGGAATTAATTGCAAACATCAAGTCTATCCTACCACCCTGGGTCAGGCTGCAACGAGTTCAGCGGGATATCCCTGCATGGCAGATCATTGCTGGTGTTACTAAGAGTAATCTGCGACAGCTGGCTGGAATCAGATTGAAGCAATCCGGTGGGCAGTGCCGCTGTATACGATGCCGTGAAGCAGGGCATAAATCCCTTCAAGGTATCGAACCAGGGAATATTCGGATGGTAACCAGGTCCTACCGCGCTTGTGGTGGGCAGGAACATTTTATTTCTTTTGAGGATGTCGAGCAGGATATATTGATCGGGTTTCTACGATTAAGATATTCATATTCACCACACCGCTGTGAGCTTGAAAATACTGCCCTGGTAAGAGAATTGCATATTTACGGACCTATGGTGAGTATGGGCGCAAAGCCGCTAAATAAGGAATGGCAGCATAGGGGATATGGAGAAGAACTGCTTAAAGAGGCAGAAGAAATGGCAAAACAAGCGGGTTTTGTTAAACTTGCGATCATTAGTGGGATAGGGGTGAGGCCTTATTATAGCCGACTCGGTTTTATTCGAGAAGGGGTTTATATGGTTAAGAAATTGTAAGAACAAAATCCTCGCTATCACTCGGATTTTGTTTTTTCATTATTCCTGCAAATAAAACTCGATTTAGACAGAAGATTTATAACTATGAAGGTTGATTTAGAGTTAGTCGATTATTTTTATGAAGACCTCCTTAAGAATTAATTAAATTTTTTCATATAGGGTCTTTTTAGATTAGTTGATTTGAATTATAAAAGGAGGAAAATAAATGAACCCAAGGGGTTTCCATAACTCAGGCGGATTCAGAGAACCTAGAGAGATGCACAAAGCAACATGTGCAGATTGTGGTAAAGAAACTGAAGTGCCTTTTAAACCTGATCCTGATCGACCAGTATACTGCCAGGAATGCTTCCAAAACCATAGACCGAAGAGATATTAATTCGGAGGTTTAGGACTATACACTTTGCATTTGTTCAGAGTGTATTGAACAGCTTACCAACTTAAAATAAAATACGAATATGTGCAGTTAAGTAAGAGTTTGTAGAATAAAATCCTCCTTTCGGTCGGATTTTCTAGAGTCTATCAAGTTATACTTGATATATTATCGAAAGATTGCACAAATTATTTTTTTTCATAACAAACTATTGAAAATTTTATATATTTTAAGACTATAGCGTCAATATAGCATCTGTTTTAAAAGGATATCATAAACAACATATAGTCCAACGATTATATAACTACAATGGGGAATTATAATGTCAAAAGTAAAAATTGCAATAAACGGATATGGTACAATTGGAAAAAGAGTAGGAGATGCGGTGACTGCCCAGGATGATATGGAGATTGCAGGAGTGGTCAAGACCCGTCCTACATTTGAAGCAAATGTTGCGGTAGATAGAGGTTTTGATATCTATGCCTCATCATCCAACAAGACCGTGGCATTTAATAAAGCCGGTATCGAAACATCAGGTACTCTGGAAGAACTACTGGATAAGTCTGATCTGGTAGTGGATTGCACACCCGGTGGAGTTGGTGCTTCTTATAAGAAGCTATATGAAAAATATGGTGTTAAGGCCATATGGCAGGGTGGCGAAGACCACGAAGTAGCAGGTTTTAGTTTCAATTCGGAAGCAAATTATAACGATGCTATAGGCAGGGACTTTACCAGAGTGGTCAGTTGTAATACAACAGGGCTAACAAGAGCACTATTCCCACTTGACCAGACCTATGGGATCAAGAAGTCCAGGGTCACTTTAATGCGCAGGGCGGCAGACCCGGGCAATATTAAAAGCGGCCCGATAAATGCCATCATACCAAACCCTATAAGCTTACCAAGCCATCACGGACCTGATGTGAATTCCATACTCCCGCATATTGAGATTGCTACGGTAGCAGTGAAATTATCTACTACTATCATGCATTTCCATGCATTGAACGTGGAAATGAACAAGGATTTCGAACCGGATGATATTATTGACCTGTATGCAAGCAGACCGAGGATCAGGTTTGTTTCAGGAGACCAGAATATCAAGAGTACAGCTGAGGTCATGGAACTGGCAAGAGACCTCGGACGCAGCCGCAGTGATATGTTTGAAAATGTGATATGGAAAGACAGTATCAGCAAATATCATGGTGAATTATACTTCTTCCAGGCAATACACCAGGAATCAGATGTCGTACCTGAGAATATCGATGCAATACGCGCTATGTGCGAACTTGAATCAGACGGAGCTAAATCTATAGAAGAGACTAATAGAACAATGGGGATCAGCAAGTAGAATATGCACTACCCGATTCCGCAACTGGTTGCAGGAGCACGAAATCTTGCAGCCGTATCTGCATGCAAAGATTATGCTGATGCTATATATTTTTCTGTTGACAGGTTCAGCTTAAGAGCAAGAGCCAGGGATATCACGCTTGACAATCTTAATGATTTTGTCAAATATGTTAGAGATTGCGGCCTTAAAGCCTATCTTGCAGTTAATACAGTGATCTATCCTGATGAACTAATGGAAGTATCTACTGTTATAGAGAGTGCAAAACGTGCCAGGGTAGATGCTATTATTGCCTGGGACCCTGCTGTGATACAACAGGCTGTTGATCATGGCCTTAAGGTGCATATATCCACACAGGCAAATGTGTCCAACTGGAAGGCTGCGGAATACTACCACTCAATGGGTGCCAGCCGTATGGTGCTGTCAAGAGAACTTAGCTTAGAGCAGATCAAACTAATTAGACAGCATACTGACATGGAACTTGAAGTCTTCATACACGGCGCTATGTGCCAGTCAATATCAGGCCGCTGCTATCTTTCAGCTTATCTACTGGGCAGGTCAGGTAACTGCGGTGACTGTACTCAACCATGTAGATGGCCATGGACCTTACACGGAGAAAACGGGGCACTGGTTGAACTCGGAGGAAAATATCTATTAAGCGTAAAAGACCTGTGTATGATCGAGCATATACCTGAACTGATAGATACGGGTGTTAATGCTTTTAAGATAGAAGGTAGATTGCGAAATGCACAATATATAAATACCGTATCAAAATGTTATTACTCTGCAATAGAAGCCTGCTTTAACGGTTCATATACACTAAAAAAAGCACAGAAATGGAAGGAACAATTAAGTACAGTGTATAACAGGGGATTTTCCACTGGATTCTATTTTGGGACCCCTGGGCCGGATGGACTGGCTTGTGATGTGGATATGAATGCTTCACATATGCGCAGGCAAGCTGTTGGTATTGTATTGAATTATTTCCCTAAGCAAAATGCTGCGGCTATAAGATTGAATGAGCAAAATATTTGCATAGGGGATTTGATAGTTATTGAGGGGGCAAGTACATATCTTGAGCAGAAAGTAGAGTCATTGATGAAGGACAACAGATCTATTATTGAAACCAAAAAAGGGCAGGATGTTGGTTTAAGTGTATCAGGAAGAGTGAGGAAAAATGATCGGATATATAAGATAGAGAAGCATACCGGGCAATAATTGAATCAATATTATAATCACCCCATACATATGGCAGTACACCGAACAGTAGTACATTAATTAGACCATGGATAAGCACGATCAACAGAAGACACCTGGTCCTCTGGAATAAATAACCTATAATAAGCCCTGCAAAACATGTTAATACAATCTCATAGATAGTACCATATCCGGAATGCATTACACCAAATAATATACTGGTTACAATAAGTCCGAAAAACAAACCAAAACATTCCTCAAGCCGTGTCTGCAATATTGACCTGAAGATCAATTCTTCTATAATTGCGACAAACACGAACATTATTATTGAAAGTTTCAATACATTCAAGAAGGAGAAATCAGGGATCAGGTGATCAGGTCGTACGATATAATATTCCCCTACGGCGATCATGACACTTATAATTAAAGCAGCAGGGATATAGATCAATAGTTTTTTATTAATAAATCCTATCTGTTCTATAGTGAATTTCTGGTGAACTGCTATGAAAAATATTGGTATAATAAGGGGAAAATAAATAAAAATAAATGAATACAATGTCATTTCAAAAAAAACAGGCATTGAAATATTGACCAATCTCAATAGAGGAAGCAGCATTAATGCCTGGTAAGGGGCATAGATTTTCATATCCCGAACAGAAAGAGTAATCAGGCACAGGATGATCAGGACCATTGCATATAACCAGAAAGCATAAGTATAATTACCTAAGAACTGCTGCGCTTCTGCCAGAATAATGACCAGTACAGGTATTAAAAGTACTTTTTTCTTTTGGAAAATAGAAGTGTGAGTGGGTATATCGATGAATACCTGATTTACTGATTGATCCGGATCATATCCCATTATTTCTCCTCAATACAGTAATCATCAAAAGCAGATCCCGATAAGGTTTGGTAAGAATGCTTTCTTTATATAATAAAAACTGAAGTTCTATATCATTCCCTGCCTTATGAGGTGTGAACGTCAGACTTTGCTCAAAAGCCTCATCATGTCCAAGAGTTATAGAATCCCAGTTATCAGGTATAGTTAGAGGTTCATTATCCAGAATGAGTCTTACAGTATAATTCACATTTTCATATTCATGGTTTACTATACCAACTATCACAGTTGCTGACTCATCCGGACCTAATACAACAGGATAATCATCTGCCGTCCCCTCTGGTCCCAGGATATAAAATTCAGTGAACTTCTCGCCATACTTAGGTGTAACTACAACATATACCAGCATTGCAACTGAAACCAGAATTGAGATCAATATTAATATAGTCAGTATTCTGTCAATATAGAATTGTGGTTTTGTAAGAACCTGCGCATGAGTACTTTGATGTTGCATTTATCAATAAAGTAATAGTTTTTTTATATATTAAATAGTTGGTTGGAGACCTGAAAAAATCAGGTGACATCTTTGGATATTTATATCTCATCTGTTAAACAAGCAACTGCATAAGCCGGGAATACTTTTGAGATATCAGTACCATATATTTCAGATATTATAGTACATGTAAGTCCAATATGTTGTGCTGCATCCTGTACCAGGAACTCACCCAGACCGGCACCCACAATATGATCGATACCGTGCTTTAATGAGAGAAACTTAAGTGCTTTACTAAGTTCATTTCTTTGATGTTCATAAACCTTTTGTGCTATCTGTGTTATTGTTACATGATCCAGCTCAGAAGTATCAGCACATACTACCCTGGCCAGACGCCTTGTGGCATCTTCTTTATTCTTTGCTCCATTATCAGCAGTATCACAAGTATAGTCCTTTTGTATGATATTTCCCAGCAGTAAATATACATCTGCTGTCTGGGCAAAGAACTCGGAAGAAACTCTATACCAGATGCCGTACAGGTCTATTTTATCCAATATAGCAGCAACATTAGTACGCAATATACCACTGTATATCAACTCATGACGTCCCAAACGCTGAAAATCCGTTTTACCTGCGAGAGGATATCCATCCTTTACAGGAATAAGATCAGTAGTTGTACTGCCTACATCAGCAAATATACAGTCCTTATCCTTCCCGGCGATCAGTGCTGAAGCCATCCAGTTAGCAGCGGCCAGGGATTTGATATCTCCACTACTATCTATGAACTGGCCATTGTTGTTCAGATATAGGGCATCAGGAAATGCTGCATCTACCGATTTCATAATAAACCTGATCCCTTCTTCTTTATTAGAAAAACAGTCTGCAAGTTCTCCGGTCATTACTATTGCGACCTTATCAGGATTGAGTTTACTGGCAATATCCTGCAGGGCCTCTGGCAAACCAGTATCCTTCCACAACGGGATATAATGCAACTGCGCAATACTTTTATCCATGGATGCAACTTTAGTATTCGCACCTCCTATATCAATACCAATAACGGTTTTTTTAAAATTCATACTTACCTTGATAATCTAATATATATTAAGAATTATTGTATTTTCTCGATAATCTTAAATATCTTCATAACCTGTTATGTCAGTTAAAAGGAGATATTAAATGCCGGATTTCAGAGTTATAGTTTCAGATGGTGATAAAGGAGCAGCTTATCAAATAGAGGTTTCAGACAACCAGGCAAACATGTTCATAGGTAAAAAAATAGGTGAAATGATAGATGGGGATGTTTTAAAACTTCCTGGATATTCATTGCAAATAACCGGTGGGACAGATAAGGATGGTTTCCCTATGCGTGGAGGTCTATCCGGTCCAAACCGCCGCAATATCCTGATCACAGGTGGTGTTGGATTTAAATCCCAGGTGAAGGGCATGAGGCGACGCAAGGCCATAAGAGGAGAAGAGATATCATCTGCAATAGGACAGATAAATATGGTTGTTAATGAAACCGGGAATAAATCCCTTGATGAACTGTTAAGCGGGAAATCAGAAGAAATTGAAGAACCTGAAATAGAAGAGTCCGAAGAATAAAATTCGGATTCCAGATATTTTTATAATAATTAACAAAACCCTGTATTCATTTTCAAAAGTATAGTATTTTGACATTTGAAGCCTGGTACGTACAGTTTTTTTGCACATGGTTATAGAGTCTCGATTAGGACCGAACCGTATCTCTATGATATTACTACTCTAAAAAACGGATGGAATACCTATCCAGTTTACGAAAGGTCTCGCAGTACTGCGGTTATGCGAATTGCAAACGAACAGGGTCGGATGACCAGTATCTGATAGCAGAAGGTTACTGCCTCAATGAACCCGGGACGGTTGAAGCATTGGCCAAGACTAACAATCGCGATTATTTGCATCTAGTGACTTACACTATACTTTACAATCGCATCCCTTATTTCTTAGAATTCTAACCTGCTCTTCATATGGAACTACCAGTACATCCTGAACCTCTTCCCCGGTTGCCAGTTCCAGCTCAAGTGGAGTATGATGCTTGTATCCTCTTATTGTCATCTCTGCAACAAGTTTCTCATGCCTTAGATATAACGACCTGAGCTTACCTTTCCATCGCAATATCTCGGGGTGGTTGGAATAGGCTTTTTTATTATTGGTAATAATAGACCACACTGCATGGAGTTCCCTGTGCTCGCCAAGCAGATGATTCCTGCAAAACTTCTCAGGTGGTATGTCCCATATTCTCATAAGAAGTCCTTCTTTTCAAGCCAGACAGCAAACTAAACCCTAAAGAAACCTGATCCCTTCAGGAAGTTCTCCGACGATCTTATTAAACGCATCCGGCCAGTTACCAGGGTCAGGACCATTCTGTGCATAAAATGCACTTGCCCAGCGTTCAAGTCCGATACCACTACAACCTGACCAGAGTTCCTGGTTGCTCTGGGACTTGACATTAAAACCTTTAGGATACTTATCCCCGTTCACACTCAGGTTCTGGAATTCCAGCCATTCGTCTTTATAAGGCATAACAGCTTCATAATCGATCGTTCCGACACTACTCTTATCAGCCAGACCGGTCAGTCCTTCCTGGGCCATGAACCATGGTGTTACCCAGGCCATTCTCCATTCCAGGTCAAGGATATCATTAAAGATATGCATATACTTCTTTTGCATTTCTTCCGAATGAGCCAGTACCTGTTCCCGGGTACCCATGAACACCAGCTCTATCCTGTGGAACTCATCGACACGTTCCATACCATGTATACCTCCGCTCTCATAACGATGGGACGTACCACTACGATCAAAGACCAACAGAGGAAAACCATCATCTGGTAGAGTCTCACCCTGCAGGAACGGCCAGAAAGGAGGACATTGGGCATAACACAGACCTCCGATGGGTTTGTCTATTTTACTGGCTATTTTATCAATGGGTACTTCCAGGGTGACCTTGTAATGATCTGCTACTTCTTCCCAGAACTCAGGGTCCCTGGTCTTTGGTGGGCATACATAATATATCTCAGGATATACACCCTTGGCATGACCTGAACGCTTCCAGACATCCCAGGTTACCAGCTTGGGGAAGATCATTTCCCTATAACCCAGCGGTTTGATGATCTCTTCAATAACTATATGTTCAAAAGCACGAAATATTGCAGTACTCTGGGGACCGTGTATCCACTGGCCCCTACTGGCACCCCTTTTTATCCAGCCCAGCTTCATCAGTTCCTGTGTCGGATCTTTATTGAACTGATGGTCTTTCTTACCACTGGACCATAGTAAATCCCAGTGTTCGCCTTTACCGCCATAGGAACCGGCGGTTACTTTGTCTTCTATTAAAGAGATGATACGATCCGGAATGCGTTTCTCGATCTCGGAAAGTCCCACATCAAGTGACAGGACCAGAGCTCCTTGTGTATATTCTATACTGTTCACATAAGGGATCTTTAACTCTCCCAACGGTTTCTCTGATGGGATCGTAACTATATATTGCGTAATATCAATTCCTCTGATGCCTATCCTGTGTTCTTTACCCAGCAGACCGGCCAGAGGTTTACGAAGACGCAGTATTGCATCATGTGCCCTTACATATCGATCAGACGTAATATCAATTGCAATTCCATTAGTATCTACATCCACAGATGTGATGCGGGCACCTTTTCCTTCCGGTGCACCTTTTGAAAGTATGGTGCTTCGTGCATCCTTAAGCAGAGTAAGAATAGCTTCCCTGGCAGGGCCAGGGTCTGCACTGGTTCTGAATATTCCTGTGATCTTAAATTCAAGTTCCATCGACATTATCCTCCCTTTCATTATAAGGATCTTTATTAACTGTAGTGATCATATCGCCAGCAATTTTTGCATTCATTAGGTAATCATCTACACTGGCGATTAAACTTCCTATCTTTTTTGATATAAAATAAGTGGTCACTAAATCATTCTTATACTCTGTAGTGATACTACCCAGGTTATCAGGTTCTAATGACTTTGTTATTATATTTGCAAGCTCAGGAGCATTACTGGTTTTGATCCGGATCTTTCCCTTGATCTTTATACTAACTGACCCCCGATGATCTTATCTGCAACAGATAGAAAATCCTTTTCAGTACCATGAGGTATGTGTGCTCCTGATGCTATATTATGACCACCGCCCTGTCCGCCTACTGCAACTGATGCATCACGCATAGCAATAGCAAGATCAAGACCCTTTTCAACCAGCCTGTCCGTACCGCGTGCAGATATCCTGATGTTATCTTCGACCTTGTTTAGAGTAATAAATGGTTTATCAGGACATACATACCTGATCATAGTACCAGCAATAATACCTGTACCTACTGCATTTTCAAGGGCAATGTACCTGATGTTGATCATTTCTTTAACCAGCCCCTCTGCAGACCTTATCTGTTCAATTAACCCTTGCTGGTATCCTACAGAGAGCCTTACTGCTTCATCCAATACACTGGGATCCCGCAGGCATAAAGATAGAGCTAATGAAGGTTGGTCTTTTTTTCCACAACAGTTGATGATCCATTCAAGTGTATGGATATTTGGTACTACTTCCCTGTTCAGTATTAAAATATCCCCAACTATGGACTGCACAATTGAAGGTTCTGATCGTTTAGCGATCTTGAGTGCAATGGCTGACGCAAGTTTGATCATATCTTCCTGCCTGAGATCCTTAATGGGGCCGCTAATGTCCAGTTGATCCAGAAATTCTTTAGTTGCTGATTTATCACCAGTAGTATCGAGATATGGTTCTACCAGTGTTAATAATACTTCATCTACCGGCCCATCAGGTACTTTCAGACCTTTTTTGACTGATATTACACCATTGTCGGTGGCTTGCTGAAGTATATCACCGTTTGGCCCTTCCATTCTCTGTTTGTCACCTACTGCCCCGGCCAGGGCCAAACCTGCCAGATCAGTATTATCACCCATTGCACAGGCTACGTAATATGCCGTACCTGAAGCAGAAAGAAGAGCGGAGCCGTCTATACCGACCATATGGGGATTGATCTGAACATGATCGCTATGATCTCCAACTATCTGATGGTGGTCAATGATCAATACTTTATCTTTTAACTGATTTAAAAGATCAGGTTGACCACTTCCCATATCACAGAATAATACAGCCCCCTCTTCCCCGCAAACCCGGGCATTAAGTCTATCAATGATTTCCTGCCCAAGATGATCAACTATGATAGTATGAAAAATAATATCGGACCGAAACAATGCCTGGGACATGATCCCTGCAGCTGTTATTCCATCTGTATCATTATGTGATATGATCTTGATGATATTATATTTTTTAAGTGTTTCTGCAGTTTTTTGTGCCAGATCAACTAGCGCCGAACTCATCTTCAACTGGTTATTAACCGCTCTGCTGTTAATGGATCGTACTTCCAGTCCACAGGCAGTATTTTCTTACGGCGGTAGTATTTGCCCAGACGGCGTATCTTTGACTCAGTAAGGTTCAGTGCTCTTTTATTATGGTTATCCTTATGGTTCTTAACCAGATGTTTTCTCAGTCTTAATGCTTTGGTGACCAGGTTAGTGAAATCTTCAGGCAGATCCGGAGCCACACTATTTTCCTTAAGGATCGTGTTTACTTTCTTACCAGTAGATAACTTAACATCAGGAACACCAAAAGTGTCCCTCATTATAGTACCTATTTCACTGGTAGAATTGTCCTGTCCGGCAAGTTCTACTACTTTTTTTTCAATCTCATCCGATGATAAAGCTACCCATTCAGGGGCTTCTTTTCTTAAGGGTTTCGTTGATCTTGAAACACCCTTTCTTCTGACATGCATTCGTGCCAAATATTGTTCCTCCGGTTATAATTATTATATTAATACTGTGTGGCGAAGTATTGTTGACTAATTGTTGCTCTACATAATAAAAGTATTGCCTTATCAATGAGCACCACAATACGGACAGAATTTCCATGAAGGCTCAAGGTTCTTTCCACATTCTGAACAGCAGTCATGCTTTAAATTATAACCGCACTGCGGACAGCGATTCCATTCAATATCCACTACTTCCTGGCAATTTTTGCATTTCAGTTCACTGTTTTTTGATAATCCATTATCAATAAGATAAGGTTCCAGTAGTTCAAGTGATAGTTTTGATTCAAGAATAATTGTAGCGTCATTATTATTCGATGATTTTTCATGCAGCTTCCTGGCAACATCATCCAGTATATAATAATGGTTCTCATGTATCCATTTGAGTGGATCACCCCTCTCCCTGGATAATCCCCTGATATGCCTGATTGCTTTATATTGCAGCATAGGATCATTACTATCAAGCTGTCCAGACGCCTGTTTTAACATCTCAAGTTTTGAGGATCTATCCTGGTTGTGTTCAAACATATTTTCTTCTTCTATCATAGTATACCCCCATTTCTGTAAAATTTTTGACGAAGATTTTGTTCTATTACCCTTAGATTTGTAGTGGATACTCTTATTCGAATTCTACTTAAATTCTATTCAAACTCTATCGTCGCAGGTGGTTTTGGTGAAATATCATATACTACTCTGGCAACAGTAGGGATTTCACCTGTTATACGGGACTCGATCTTCTTGAGTATCTTCCATGGGAGTTCCATAGGTCTTGCAGTCATCCCATCTCTTGACTCCACTGCACGCACTGCAATGATCCATCCATGGATTCGCCGGTCACCCTTAACTCCGGTCCCTTTCCCCAACAGGGCAGCTAAAGTCTGCCAGGGCCTGAAGGTCTCAAGTAGTTCTTCTTCCACTATGGCATTGGCTTCCCTGATCACATCCAATTTATCCCTGGTGACCTCTCCAATAATGCGTACTGAAAGACCGGGACCTGGAAACGGCATACGGGTGGATATCTCTTCAGGAAGTTCAAGAGCCCTGGCGACATCCCTAACTTCATCCTTATACAGGGTTGAAATAGGTTCAATGATCTTATCAAAGTGTATGACAGATGGTAGACCACCAACATTATGGTGGGATTTTATCCCACCCTCGGATTCTATGCGATCCGGATAAATTGTGCCCTGAATAAGATATCTTGCATTGATCTTACGAGCTTCATCTTCAAATACCCGGATAAATGATTCACCCACTGCCTTGCGTTTTTCCTCTGGTTCGGTTAGTCCGCGAAGGGCATCTATAAACCTGTCTTGTGCATGAATGATGTGCAAATTCATATATCCAAAGACCTCTTGTATGCGCTTTGTCTCACCTTTTCGCATCAAACCCGTATCAACATATACAGGGATTACCAGTTCTTTAATAGCGCGAAATGACAAAACAGCAGCAACAGAGCTATCCACACCACCTGAAAGAGCGATTATGGCCTTGTCGTCTATGCTTTGTTCTATTTGCTGTACTGCTTGTTCTATGAACTTATTCACTTTGACCATCTATTATTTCTCCGGAATTTCATATGACATCAGTATATTTTTTCTAATAGTATATATATAATAACTCAAACAATTTCAAAATAACTAAATACTATTCTTTTATCTTAGTATGTCAGGTATAACTTGACATACTCAAGAAAATCCGAGCGTTAGCGAGGATTTTGTTCTAGTAGTAATATAAATATTGTAATTGTTTATCAGAAAAAAATTCATGTTGGTGCTTATGTTAACTGATAGGGTACAAACCGAACTGGAACTGTTAGAACGTCATATTATTATACTGACTTGTGTAATTCAAAAAGGACCAATTGGAATTATTAAATTATCAGAAGAGGTCAATATACCCAGCCATAAGGTCAGGTATTCTTTAAGAGTGCTTGAACAGGAAAGATTGATCAATCCTTCTACTAATGGTGCTATTGCAACCGATGATGCTAAAGATCTAATAAGGCATATTGATTCTACTATTGACAATCTCAGGGAGAAGATTGATAATATCGATAAAACAAAGTAGGCTATCATGCGAGTACTAGTTGTAACAGGCCGCAAGGCTGCTGAGATGGTGAAAAAATTTGAAAGTGATATGACAGATGTTCTGGTACTGGACACTGACATCGCGGCTTTTACTACTCCGAATCGATTAAAAAGGAATCTGGATGATGGAACTTTTGACATTATTATCATCCCCGGACTTGTTTCGGCTGATTTTTCCCGGCTTGAGACACAGTTAAATATCCCTATACGTCTGGGTCCTAAACATGCTGTTGATCTTGGTATGGTGTTATCAAGTCTGGACCGGATCGAATTATCAACCACTGTTCCTGCCTGTGAACTACTGGCAGATATAAGAAGAGAAGCAGCTATCTCAACCCTAAAAGAAATAGAAAAAGCAGCCAGTTGTGCATTTTCACTGGGCAACCTCAAGATAGGGGGTAGTTCGACAATGAAGGTAATGGCAGAGATAGTGGATGCAACCGCTCTTAGTGATGACGAACTGGTAGAGAGGATACTTTCTTTCCAGATAAAAGGTGCTGATATAATTGATCTGGGCGTTGGTATGGCAGCTGATGTTGAAGAAGTGAAGCATACTGTGGCATTAGCAAAAGAAACGGCAAAAGTACCATTAAGCATTGACACTCTTGAGCCCGATCTGATCACAACCGCGATACATTCAGGCGTTGATATGGTATTGAGCCTGAATAGTACTAATATCAAGGCTGTAGCTCAACTCATTGCCAGGGCAGATATCACTGCAGTGGTCATCCCTGATCCTGGAAATGAACTTGATAGCCTTATTTCGAACATTCATGCTGCCCGGGGTCTTGGTGTATCAAAGATCATTGCAGATCCTATACTTGACCCTCCGGGGCAGAATATGGTAGACTCTATTTTCAGGTATAAGCAATTCAGGCAGTCTTTTGTGGATATACCCATGTTCTTTGGTGTAGGGAATATTACTGAACTTATGGATGTGGATTCAGTTGGTGTGAATGCACTGCTGACTGCTATTGGATGTGATGTAGAGGCTGATATATTATTTACTCCTGAATATAGTGATAAGGCCAGGGGCAGTATAGCTGAGCTTAAGACAGCTGCACAAATGATGGCTATGTCAAAATACCGCAGCAGTCCACCTAAAGATCTGGGGATAGACTTATTATTATTAAAGGAAAAAAGATTCAGGCCCTTCGATGAAGTACCTGCGGACTTCATCACAGCTAAAAAAGACAGCAAATGGATACGCGATCCGGCCGGAAGTTTCAAGATCAGTATCAGTAATAGCAAAATAACAAACGGGATTGAAGAGAAAAACAGGATCATTGCACAACATAAGAAATGTACTATTATCGGGAACAGTGCAAAGGATATACTTGATACGATCCTTGATCTTGGTCTTATATCAAAACTTGACCATGCAGGATATCTGGGAAAAGAACTTATGAAGGCTGAACTGGCATTGGAGATGGGACGGAGTTA
>Ga0255426_10074_pt1 | contig 20974 bp, 20 predicted proteins | sample ANMaggSeSYBR02J9_FD_182666 | JGI IMG/M metagenome (GOLD analysis project Ga0255426, IMG submission 182666) | Sediment cell enrichment communities from methane seep in Santa Monica Basin, California, United Staets - ANME aggregate JGI... | ecosystem: Environmental > Aquatic > Marine > Cold seeps >...
TATTTGAAATCATGCTTTATTCCTCTGCTAGATATTTTTCTGCTTCTAAATCAATTTTAATTTAACGCAGATATAAAATCTAAAATAAATGTGTCCCAACACCACGCTCCAAAACCGCCAACGCTTTTTCATAAGCATACATTTTATTCCGCTTTCTGCCGGTTATTTCCCTTACAATCCCCAATTGCTCAAGCTTTTGCAATGCGCTTTGCACAGCGGGAAATGACATGTGAAGCTCTTGAGCAATTCGTCGTGACGCGCAAAATAATCTCATAGAAGGTATTTGATATAATCAATATATCACAAAAAAACAAAATTTTTATAAAGCTTTAAGTTCTCACGCAAAATTAAGAAATAGGCGGCATTAACATAAGAGAAGAGGAAAAAGCCCAACAGGGTTTTAGATAAATATTAAGGAGGAAAGACTACCATCAGCAATTCCCGCTGCAAAACGATTTAACCTATTCAAATTATTACAAATTACCAAAAATAGTTTACGACGAAAACTTTAACAGCTTGATATTACAACAAAAAATTTACTTACGAAAAACTAACAATATCAATATGTTAGACTTTCGTTTCGTGAACTTATTTAAACAAAATACAGTAATTTCAACAGGTTAAGCTGTTTTGCAGCGGGAATTGCTGGACTACCATGAAAATTTTATGGGGCATTTATGTGATTATCGGGCTGGGCGCTTTTATTATTTCTTATTTGCTGGAAGGTTTTGTCTTTTCCAAGGTTTCACAGATGTTCTTGCTGTCTTTCGCTTTTGCGGCGGTTTTTGAAAGTGCAAAGATTATGACGATAATTATGCACCGTTTTCTTACGGAAAAAAGTAGAAAGAATATTCCAATGTATTTCAAAGGAATTACAGTACTATTTAGATTAACATTAGTTTTTCTTTCTATTGGGTGCTCTGTTGCGTTGTTGGCAACTTTCCTGGACAAACCAAATTTAAATAAAATTATGCTGGCAGACAAAGAATTGATAGAAAACATCTATCAGGAAAACAAGAAAGGTCTGCGCACGGAACTTGATAAAACACTGACAAATCTTGAGAATGAAGTTCGAACAACATTCCAGAAGCACTACGCAAGGCTCGCTATTATGAACCAAGAATAGAAAAAGAAGAAAAACTAAGAGACTTTGAATTTAATAATATCATTAACAATATCAGAAAGGGCCCCAAGTGGAACGAACATGACAGAAAAATCAATCTGCTCACAAATACTTACTATGAAGAACAAAAAGAGCTACAGGCTGAGGAAAACAAAGAATTAATATCCCGAAAAAAGGAGATTGAAGATAAATTTTTTCTTCAGTCTAATGATTTAAGAATAAAAAGGGGAAACAGTCTGGTTAATCTGGAAAAGCATTTAAATAATGATTCCAGAGCCTGCAACCAGATGCTATTGTCGCTGATTGGTACAATTGAAAAAGGATTAGATATTAAAATCAGCTACGATTTGCTTGTAATTATCTTTGCAATAATCACTGCTCTTCTTCTTGAGGGCACCATTTACATAGTTTTCAATCATCTTACGATTACACATCAGGAAATATTCAGCATGAGGCATGATCAATATGTTGAAGTAGAAAAAATAAAAGCTAACGCAAAAACTGAGATGAATAAGGATAATATCAGATATGAGTTGTTTAAAAACAGGGTAAAAAACCAAGTTCAAAACATTAAAGACAATGTATTCACGTTTAAAAGAAATGCTGATAATAGTTAATATGGTCAGCCCAATTGGGGAAGCGGTAAAATAAACACTATCAACTAAAAGGAGATAAGCATATGAATTCCGACATTACTGTTGCAGGCCCTAAAGTTACTGCTAAAAATGATTACAACACGACTGTTATTATTGATAAACATCGCGCATTTTTACAGCGCATGTTTCCCGGCAAACTGCAACAGGCGCTTAATAATTCCGAATTAATACAGGCTAAGACGGAACTGGAGTTCAGGGAAAAAGCGCTGAAAATATCTAAAGAATCTCGACTTCAGTCCATAAAAGAAACGTACAATGATTTCCTTGTTATCAGTAAAGGTACTATTAGAAAAGACAGAGCTATATTTTTGTCAAGACAACTTCAGGAATTGGAAGCAGAGATCAACGAAATAACCAGTAAGTTTTATAAGCTCATCGAAGAGCAGTACGCCAAACTGGATAGAATCAGCATACCTTTTTTAAAAGAGATGGAAGAAAAGCGCATAGAAGAAAGCGCCGGAAGATTCAATGATACAGTTGCTAAATTAATGCTGGATTTCAAGAACATTTTAAATGAAGAGGTTAAAGCATAGAGGATAACAAATGAAACAGCCGGTGAAAATAATTTTAACAGGTTTTATAGCATCAGCATTATTATTGAGTTGCGGTTATTTTTCAGGATCTGATTTAAAGCTGCGTATTTTATTTGATGAAACAAAACAATTGCAAGTTGGCGCAAACGTAGATTACGCCCATTGTGATCAGACTGTGGGAAGGGTAAAAAATGTTTCTTTATGTGAAAATGGAAAAACTGCCGTTGATTTGATTATATTTTCTCAATTCAAAGGGCTGGTCAGATCAGGAGTAATGTTTGTGGTGGATTATCCTTTATTCAGCAATGACCCGACACGTATTCTGATGGATATTCTTTCAAAAGATATTGATAATCCTCAGATTAAATCAGGCACAACTTTAAACGGAGTAACCTGGATTTTTTATAAAATGGCGGTTGCGGCTGATTCAATAAGTCCGGTTGCGAATACTGTTGTTGAGCATTCAAAAATACTGCTGAATGAACTGGAGGTTTTTGTAAAATCTGATGATTTTGATCGTTTGCTGGAAGCCCTTGAGAAACAGGCAAAAATTATTTCCGGTTATACAATAGATCAAAAGCGTAAATTTGAAAGAGACATTCTCCCTGAAATCGAAAAGAAAATTAAAAATCATTATGAAAGATTGAAAACAATTTATAACCAGGAAGAGATTAAAAAACTTGAAAAAGAACTGAACGAATTAAAACACAGCCTGGATATAAATACGCCGGCAAAACAATAGCCAAGTAACCGGAGTTGCCCGTGAACTATTCATCGGTACAATTAAACGATAGTCGCTTCAATCTGGTAGGTAGTCCCTACAAAGCAGTGCAGGTTTGGGAATACTGCCCTGTTTTACTTTGTAAACACCTGTTTTTTCGCTATGTGCTGCCAGAAGATATGATATGTAACTCATTGAAATTATTGACCAGCACTGTTTTGTAGGGACTACCCAAGTGCCCCAGTGCTTTCTATATGCTTCCAGAAATTGACTGTTTTTACTTTTCAAACAGACTCTAAGGGCTCGTAAAGCTATAAGGTGTCCAAAACAATGGACAGTGCCCATGCAAAGACTTCACCTCTACTATTCAACATGGCTGTTAATATCACAGGTTATCGTTTGATGTGTACCTGAGAGCTGCAAAGGATTTTCGGCTGATGAGGGGGCCGCACAAAGTGTCCAAAATAATGGACGGTGTCCAAAGTTGGTCAATGTGTAAATCCCGAAAGATAATAACGTTTGATAGTAACTGCAATAACAATGGGTTGAAAAATCCGATCGACCATGGTTTCCATGGTTTTTTGGTGTTCCGTCGCCTTCAATGACTAAGGAAAAAGATGGCGTTACTACCGGAGCAGGAAGGCTCATAATCTTTAATTAACTGGCAATACAAGAGGTTATCGCTTCATGCCCGATTTGGCTTTTTCCTGGCATACTTTCTGCAGTACAAACATTTCAATCTATCTGTACTGATCATTGAGTTATAGATTTTCAGATAATTAATTTCACAAGATCGGAAGAAGAAATCCGAGCAATGCGTACTTGTTTGTACTTGGTTGAGGGTTTCGACTGATAACGCCGTGAACTTATTTGTGAAGATTTACACCATATATTGAACCGGGAAAAACCTATGGCGCACAAGCTACTGGTCGTTGATGATGAGGAGAATATGTGTGTGCTTTTGAAACGTGTACTTGGCAAAGCGGGTTACGAAGTTGAATGCGCGGTGTCAGGGGAAAAGGCTCTGCAACTCGCAGTGGAAACCTCCTTTGAGCTTGCCGTGGTCGATGTTTGCATGCCGGAGATGGACGGAATAGAGGTACTTGCAAGGCTCAAGACCATTGATAAGAAATTGCCGGTAATAATGACATCGGCCTTTCCGTCATCGGAAAAGATAGAAAGGGCCAAGAGCTTTGGATGTTTAGACTATCTGTCGAAACCGGTCGACATGAAACACTTAAAAGAGCTTATCAGAAAAAGACTTCAGGAATCGTCGAATTGTAGAGTGGGGAAATAATTGCATGACGATTCATCATATTAGAAGTTTACCGCTTGACGAGGTCTGTACTTTGTAAAATTAATGATTAATAGATCAACCAACAACGGAAACGGAAACGGAAAACGTGGGGGAAGGGGGTGATGATGGGGTACTGACTTGGTCTATCATCTTCTGTCCATCAAAGACGGATATCAACTTTAGTTCGTATTGCATCATCCAGAATGCTGCACCGACGAGCTTTACAATTGCCCATTCTCGCGCATAATAATTTTCTGCTCCAGCATTACTGAAATCGAATTTTGGTGGTCAAAGAATGTTTTAATATGGGGAGGTAAACGATTTTTAGGTATCATACTGATTTTATTAGTAATTTTCTAATGAATTTTTGACAATACTGCATCAAGGAGTAAGGAGGAAAAATGTTTCTCAAGAACAAAGGAGTCCAGCTTGTTTTTGCAATATGCCTTGGTATTATCGTCCTGTTGTTACCAAGACCTGAGGGAACAAAATTTACAATAACCGGCGCTGAGCGTGACACAGCGTTTCAATCCATTAGTCAACACTTTACAGATATCTCTACGGAACGGGACATTGCCAAGGGAACTATTAAAGTAGAGGCAAAAAATCCTGGAGGCCCGGAGTGTTCAGCGGATTTCATAAAGAAAAGAGTCGCTGAACTGAACCTCGCAGAAATTGAGGTCAATTATGAGGATGGTCTTTCTCCAAGGGCACACAGGTTTCTCGCAGTCCTTGTATTACTGATCTTTCTCTTTGTGGCGGAACCGATCCCGCTTGAGATTACGGCTATCTGCATTGCGGTTTTTCTTGTAATCATGCAGGTTGCGACTGTCAAGGAGGCATGGGCGCCTTATATGCACCCTGTGGTCGTCTTTATTATGTGTTGCCTTATCTTTGCCATCTCCCTGGATAAGGCGGGGATCACAGTGCGGCTTGGAAAATTTATTGTCAAGAAGGCGGGGACGAGCGTTACCAAGTTTACGTTTATCATCGCCATGGGCCTCGGCATATCTTCCGCTTTCATGCATGACGCCGCAGCCTGTGCCATAGGAATCGTGACGATGCTTCCCCTGATGAGGGCGGCAGGCATCGAACCTCACACCAAGACTGCAAAATTCATGATGCTCTCACTCCCCTTTGCCTGTTCCTGCGGGGGCATGGGATCCCTGGTCGGAGGAGGTCGCTGCATGGTTGCCGCAGCTTTCCTTAAGGAATTCACGGGACTGGAGATCACTTTCTTTGACTGGATCATGTATTGCTTTCCGGCGGCCCTGCTTTGCGTCCCTGTAGTAGTCTTGATTGTTTATTTTGTGTACCGGCCCAATCCGAAGTACAAGCTGCCCCAGTTCGACGAGGATAGCGGCCCCTTGACCCCGCTGGAAAAAAAGACTCTTATTATCATCGGCATTTCATTCGCCTTCTGGCTGACAAAGGGGTTTCACGGCATACACTACTCGGTGACCGGAATGTTGGGCGTTGCCGCTCTCATCCTCACTGGTGTCCTGAAATGGGAGGATATTCATAAGGATCTCGAGTGGGGGACCGCGCTCTTTATTTTTGGCGGAGGCATCTCACTCGGCCTGGCCATGGGCTATTCCGGGGCTGCCACCTATTTTGCCAGCCTCTTCTTTCCATATATTCAAGGGGGTGGCTGGCTGCTCCTCTTTGCCGGCGTTGGAATCTTCGGCGCGCTTGTGACAAATGCGATGGCCAATGTTGCCGCCGCGGCCCTTATTTTGCCCATAGTTATTCCGATGGCGGAATTGGAGGGGGTAGATCCTACGGTACTCGCTCTCTGTCTCGGAACAGCGACATCTTTTGCCATGCTTCTCGTTATCGGTTGCCCGCCCAATGCCATTGCTTATAGCTATCGGCAGTTCAAGGCGGTTGACCTCACACGGGTCGGCCTTGTTGCCACTCCTATCCTGCTCGCTATTTTGATAGCTGTGGCGGCAGTCTGGTGGAAAATCCTGGGCCTGGTCTAAAAATTGATTTGATCGGTTCTGTTATATTCAATTGATATTGAATATATTAGTTATCTATGGTATAAAATGTGAAATAAAAGAAGTGAAGTAGAATTATTGCTGACAGGTGGCACTTTTGGCCTCCATCCCCTTGCGGACCCTTTGGTCCTCGGGGTGGATGGGGGCGCAGAAAATTGAAAAAGAGTTGAGCGAAAATGATCGTCTAGACCTGTCAAAATAGATAGTATAATTTATTAATGGTTAACCCTTTTGCAAAGACAAAGGAGAGAGAGTACCATGATTAAAATACCAACTAAGGTTCTGGTAGTCGATGATGAGAAAGATTTCGTGGAAATGCTTTCCCTGAGATTAAAAGAGATGGGAGAGCAAGTTGAAGCTGTTTACAACGGCCAGGATTGTCTCAACAACTTGGAAGGAAATGACATTGATGTGGTCATTTTGGACATTAAAATGCCGGGTATGGACGGCATAGAGACATTAAAGGAGATCAAGAAAAGGTTCCCTATGGTTGAAGTCATCATGCTTACAGGACATGGCAGTGCGGAAAGCGCTGTGGAGGGGATGAAACTCGGCGCCTTTGACTATCTCTTGAAGCCTGCGGATATAGATAGCCTGACGGAGAAAGTCAATGGAGCGAGAAAGAGAAAGGAGGAGCATGAAGAGCGAATCAGACAGGCAGAAGTCCGGTTGCTTCTGAGAAAAGTCGGAGAAGTATAAAGATACTCTCCTTTTCCTTGATCTCCTTACCGGAATCATTATATATCTTCTTACCCCTGACAGGTGGCAGTGGAGGTGGGTCTCTTGTATAACAAAATAGAAGAGCCCGATAATGCAAAAGCGTGGAAGGGGGGAAGTATTCAAAAACCTTCATTTTGCTCATAGCTTATCAGACACTGAGCAGACAGGATGCTCCAAATATGACGACCACAAGCAACATAAACCTTGTTCTTGTTGACGATGAGGCCGATTTTCGGCAGACCCTTGCCAAACGCCTGGCAAGGAGGGACATAGTCCCAAGAGAGGCGGGAACCGGCGAGGAGTGTTTATTGATCCTTGCAAAAGAACCTGCGGACGTAGTGATTCTGGATGTCAAGATGCCCGGCATGAACGGGATAGAAGTTCTTGATCATATCAAAAAAGAATATCCCAAGACAGAGGTTATACTCCTGACCGGGCATGCAAGTACCCAGGACGGTGTTGAAGGGATGAAGTCAGGGGCTTTTGATTATCTGAATAAGCCTGTAGAACTCGAACATCTCCTTGGGAAGATAAAACAGGCCCACGAAAAGATCAGGCAAGACGAAAAGATCAGAGTGAGTGAAGAGAAACTCAGAGAGGCAAAATTCAGGGTCCAGATGGGGCAGCAGATGATAGCCGCTGAAAGGCTCGCTTCTTTGGGAACATTGGCGGCAGGAGTCGCGCATGAAATCAATAACCCCCTGGCGATCATGACGGAAGCTGCCGGCTGGATGAAGCTGATTCTGAAAAAAGAAAAACCGGCTCAGATGCCTCGAAAGCAGGATTTTGAGCTGGCCTTGCAGAAAATACAAACCAGCATTGAAAGAGCGAGAAGAATCACGCATCAGCTTCTTGGGGCTGCAAGAAAAGATGATTCGGTACTAGCAGATGTGGATCTCAAGAGACTGGTTGACGAAGCTATTGAACTGGTAAGCAGGGAAGCAAAAAACAAAGATGTTGAAATTGTGCAGGAAATAGATCCTTCCGCAGGCATTATCTCCAGCTATCTTTACCAGTTGAGACAGGTTATGATCAATTTTTTGACCAATGCCATTCATGCTACCGGGTCTGGTGGCAAGATTACCATAATCATCGAGGGTATGAATGATAGCATAAAGCTGACAGTGCGGGACACTGGCAAAGGCATCCCCAAAAAGCATATAGAAACGATATTTGAGCCATTTTTTACTACCAAATCTCCGGGCGAAGGTACTGGTCTTGGCCTCTTTGTGACTCGCGGCATTATTGAAAAACTCGGAGGAACCGTAGAAGCCGAAAGCCGGCTCGGCGAGGGGGCAAGCTTTTATGTTGTTTTGCCCAGACAGCATAAATTGCACCTCCATCACAAATAAAGGGGAAAGAGTATTGGCGAAGATTTTGTCGGTAGATGATGAGAAGCACATGCTCAAGCTCTTCATGCGGTTCTGCAAGCCGATACTGAAATATCTGCTTATATCCGTCATCGCATTCTCTTTGCTGATTCTTGAGACCACTGCCCTTGAGGGAGCCAAGCAGGGCGTCTATATGGATAATGACGCCCACTTTGCTATTGAGATTCCCACGGGCTTTGAAAAGATGCCGGAGAATCGGCTTCCCGCTGCTTTACCTGATCATCCGGGATATGGGAAGTGGTACGAAGACGCCATAAAACAGTATGATACGACCTATGTCTGTCGTGATCGTGAGAATGAGACAGGCAGAGGAAATAATAGACTTACATTCATAGGTATCAAGACATACAAGCATGAGAAAAAGCGCCTCAAGGTCTTCACGGATTATCTTACGATAGATGAATTCTTTAGTCTGAAACAGATCAAGCAATTCAGCAATCTTATAAAAAAAAGACTTGTCGAAAAAGGGGCCAAGGATGTCATCGTAAAACCCTCGATCTTGTATAAAGACCAGAACAGCTTCGGTTTTGCTTGCAGCTACAGGCTCCCGGAAGGAGTCGAGGCAAAGGAATTCCACAGGGTCTTTTTGGGACGAACCTGCCTGGTCTATCTTGACCTTTATCTGTTTGCCGCGGGTGATTCCGCCCCATACATAGAGACGTTTCAAGATGTGGCTGATTCGCTGGAGTTTGAACAGGGCTTTGAGGCTAAAGACTCATACGTTAACGCCAGTGTGAAGAAAGTCGGGTCGTATGAGATCTTCGGTATCGGGCTCTACAAGATCGGAGAGACCCTGATACACATTGTATTGATCATATTTCTTTTCAACCTGGCGCTTGACTATTTTATTAATCCGAAAAAAAGACGTTACAAAGTAGAATTCATTCTAAAAAACAAGGAAAAAGTGAGGCTTGCAACAGTCCCGGCAGGGATATTGTTGTACATGTTTTGCAGTTATTTCTGAAACCGACCCCTTGGCATAGCGTTGCAACAACCTGGTCATCTCCCCTTTGCATAAATTATTCTATACCGCCAGGAAATCGTTCCAAATGGTTGTCTGGTCCTTGAAAGGTCAACGTACTCGACTATATCCCTTGCCTGTCCAGGAGGAACATCAAGCCAGATGACCTTGTCCCGTTGCTCAATAATATTGCCGTCTGCATAGTCAAGGAGAGTTATCTCCAACGCCATTTCCGTTAGAACAAGCTCAGATCTGTTTATGACTCTTCCCGCTATTCTATGGGAGAACGCGCATGGGGGCAAAAGTCTGAAGCCAACTAATTCGATTTCAGTGATCAATATTCTATGCTCTTGCTCTCCGCCAAAAGGCAAAAAGGAACTCGCTCCCCTGAAGAATATTGCCAGTACAATCAAAAAGATGATAAGTATAATCCATCCTAAGCTCATCTTACTATGTCCTCGCCCGCTGCCGCTATTCGTTCAGAACCTTTTTTGGTCTTTCCTGACAAAACGGCAAAACCCTAAGAGATCTTCCATCGGTTGATATTGTGACAGCTCCGTGGCTGTCGGTGCGTAGTATCCTGCATCCCCGTTCTCTGTATGTTTTTAAAACCGATTGATTCGGAAATCTATATCTGTTTCTCCAGCCTGACGAAAAAATTACAGTTTCCGGGTTAACGCTATCAATAAAGAATTCACTGCTCGATGTCCTGCTGCCGTGATGAGGAGCTATAAGAACATTGCTTTTTAAATCATCTCCTGAAATTGCAACAAGCTCTTTTTCTGCTTTGGTCATAATATCGCCCGGGAAAAGAAAAGATTTTGATCCGAATTCAACCTTTATGACCAGAGAATTGTTATTTAAATTCGACCACTTTCTATTATTATTATCCATGTAATCACCAGCCGGATAAAGAAGCTTTAACTGAGCACCATTGATAGTGTGTGTTCTTGATATCTCTTTGAATTCAGGCAGATGAATTGCCTTTTTTTTAATAATTTCCATGAATTTTCGATATCCAATAGTATCTGCTGTATCACAGTTAGCCCACACACTTTTCACATTGAAATTTTCAGCAATATACAAAAGTCCGTTCAAGTGATCGCTGTTTGGATGGGAAAGAATAAGAGTGTCAATTGTTTTAATTTTTTTACGCCATAATAACGGGGCAATTACACTTTTGCCAACATCAAAGACCGAGTTGTCAGAAAATCCACCGCCATCTATAAGCAGATTAAAACCTTCCGGCATTTCCACAAGTGCTGAGCTGCCCTGCCCAACATCAATGATTGTAATCCTCAGATCATCATGCCAAAACCTGTTATAAAACCAGTAGCAACTATCGGCGGCACACGCAATAATTACTACTATTACAACAGCTAATACTTTTTTTCTTCTGGAATTATTTAATTTTCCTTTCAGCTTTACTTTATTATCTATCTGATGTGTTCCTCCAGGAAATTTATCTTTTTCACCGGCATTTTCATGGTGAATACCAAACAAGTTCAATACTGCCCAGCCCAGCACGTAATAGCAACAAATCTCAAAATAAGTCGGGGTTACAGTCTTTATTGAGGCAAAAGGTAAATTAGAAAACCATACCACAATATCAAGGGCTTTAGCCAGCAATTCAGAGTTTGCATTTATGCACCATGCAGCCCCGTAAACGCTTACCGGATATAGCAGTACCGAAAACAATCCCAGGGGAACTACAATAAAACCTATAATAGGCACAACAAACAAGTTTGCCAGGAGACCAACAAAAGAAACCTGGTTGAAGTAAAACATTAAAAGCGGAAGTGTTCCCAGGATTGCGAAAAGCGAAGTCAATAAAAAGAGATACCCTTTTTTCAGGAGTTGAAAGAGTACTTGTTTTCTATTCTTGCTTTTTATGCGTATTCTGGAAAGGCCATATATTATTGCAAGAACAGCCATAAATGAAAGCTGAAAAGAAATCGAAAAAAGAGAGGGAGGATGAACAACAAGAATTATCATTGCAGCTATTGCCAGTGTATTTATTGGGTCATGTTCTCTTTCAAAAAGAAATGTCAGCAAAAAAATAGTAACCATAATTACTGCTCTTTGTGTAGAAGGAGACAACCCTGAAAGTAAGCCATAGATAAATACAGGAAAAAGAGATAAAATAGCTGCAACCTTTATGGTTAATCCATTCCAGAGAAAATATTTAAAATATGAAAGTATCCATTTGAAAAAGAAAAATGCGACTGTTGCTACAATTCCTATATGAAGTCCTGAAATTGCAAGGATATGACCTGCACCGGCCCGATTAAATGCCTCCTTTAAGTTTTTTGAAATACTATTTCTGTCTCCAATTATAAGGGCTTTTAATACACCCCTTTTATCCCCCTCCCCTGTATTGTCGATAAGATCGGAGATCCTGCTGCGGGCATCTGCTATTGTCTTTTTTATACCTTTTCCTGAATTTCTTTTTATAACAATCAGATCTTTTCCACTCACATAAGAGGTTCCACAAATCTCCTTGAATGCCATGTATTTTTTATAGTCAAACCCTCCAGGATTTTTGAAATTTCTGATAGATCTGAGCTTGCCTGTAAAGGAAACTTTGTCGCCAATTGAAAGATTTGGGAAATTTCCTCTAACTGTTACACGGATTTTCCCTGTAACTGGAAAATTATTATCCTTATCTTCTCCAAGAGTTTTGGTCTGTAAAATTAATTTCACTCTATCTTTGTATATTATAGGACTTTCGTCGATTAAACCGACAATTATCCATTTTCGTAAATCTAAAAAATTAGTGATATGATTTGAGGGGAATTTAGAAGCCACCCACGGCTGCAAGGAAAGATACCCGAAAGCAAAAAATAAAATAACAGGTAAAATTAAAGCGGTTTTTCTCTGAAGAATGAAATATAGTATTAAGCCAGTACATACAAAAATGACAAAATACGCATAAACTTTATGACCTGGCAGCCATGAACCACAGGCTATGCCCAGCATCAAAGATACCAGGATTGGGATAACAGGGCGAGAATAAATCTTGCCAGTCATTTTTATTATTCTTTTACACGCTTTATGGCTGCTCCCAGACCGGCAAACTTTTCCTCAAGCGCTTCATACCCACGATCCAGGTGATAGACACGATTTACCTCGGTTTTGCCCCGGGCAGCAAGACCGGCCAGTATCAGCGAAGCACTGGCTCTAAGGTCACTTGCCATAACCGGAGCACCTGAAAGCATTTTTACCCCTTTTACCATTGCAGCATTGCCGGCTATAGTAATATCAGCACCCATTCTTTTTAACTCACTTACATGGATAAAACGGTTTTCAAATACTGTTTCAAATATCAGGCTCAGACCTTTTGCAACAGACATTAGAACCATGAACTGTGCCTGCATATCACTAGGAAAACCTGGATATGGGAGTGTTTTTACATCAACACTTGCTATATTATCTATTCCCTTAACACTCATGTTTTTCCCATCAATTTTTATCCTTGCCCCCGTTAAACTCAATTTGTGAATAACGGCTTCAAGATGATCCGGCTCGGTGCCTAAAAGCTTTACATCACCTCCGGTCAAAGCTGCTGCAACCATGAATGTTCCGGTTTCTATACGGTCAGGAATTATTGAAACCGATACAGGACTTAAAGAAGAAACTCCAGTTATAGTAATTTCGGAGGTACCGGCCCCACTTATATCAGCCCCCATCTTGTTTAAAACATCAGCAAGAGCTATTATTTCGGGTTCACGAGCTGCATTATGAATAACAGTGCTTCCTTTTGCTAAAACAGCAGCCATCATTATATTTTCAGTACCTGTTACGGTAGCTATATCCAAATAAATTTCGCTCCCTTTAAGTTTTTTGGCATAAGCTTCAACATAACCGTGCTTTAATTCAATGGATGCGCCAAGACTTGCCAGCCCTTTAAGGTGCAGATTGATTGGCCGCGCGCCTATAGCACACCCTCCTGGCAATGATACCCGAGCCTTTTTGAGACGGATAACAAGAGGACCGAGAACCAATATAGAAGCGCGCATTTTCCTAACCAGATCATATGGAGCTTCATGATTTAAAACATTGCTTGCATCTATCATAACAACATCTTCATCTGTCTCGATTTTTGCGCCAAGATGTGAAAGAAGTTGTTTTATACTTTCAATGTCCTTTAGATTTGGGACATTTGAAAAAGTACATAATCCATCAGTAAGCAGAGATGAAACCAGGATCGGAAGCGCAGCGTTCTTAGCTCCGCTGATATTAACCTCGCCTGTAAGAGGTCGTCCCCCTTCAACTATAATTTTATCCATCTTATAACCTTCGTACGTAATATTTTAGCCTTATGAACAGAAATTTGAAAACTCATAAGTAACTTGTTAACAATTAGAGGTGGCGGGCATTTAAATTTAAAACGGCTGACTGTTTGAGCGTATTAGTGAGCATTAAGAAAAAAAAGGCACTTTTGTATATTTTTGTTAAAAGGATAAACTCGAGTCATAAAGCTCGATTTTTCTAAGTGATATTAATACTCTTTTTTCTTTAGGCTCACTTATGCGCGAGTTTCAGACGTTCTTAAATTTAAATGCCCGCTGCCTCTCGTTAATCTCATATTTGAGTTTTCAAATTTCTGATGAAACAAACAGAATATATTTTTAAAAATCTAAGGTGATAGAAACCTTCAAACAAAAAAGCGCTTTACCACATTTTAACAATGAGATAAGCGCTTCTTTTATATTATTTTGTGGATATTGCCTGATTTTAGTGGTGATGCCCGCCTTTACCCTGCATTGTATCAATAATAGACTTTAAAATACAGTAAGTCATTGTAATGCCTATAATTGTTAACGCATACCACAAACCACCCATGAATACCATATGACCAACATCCCAAATCCATTCAAATGAAAACGGAAACATATTTTAACCTCCTAAGGATTCAATTCCCGTTCCTGGGGGAATATAGGTAAATAACGGAATGATATCATAACCAGAATAATACCGTACGCTACAGGAAGAACGGTTGTTGCAACTTCCTGCCAGCTAGGAATATACAAGACCCAAGTTTCAAAAGTCATAACAGGAATCGCCATTACCTGCAACACCATTACCCAGCGATTAAGTAAAACACCGATACAGGCCAGCGATACTGCTGTAAACAGCAACGTAGAATTATTTCGCCCCTTAGGTGTAAGAAGTATCAAAGCCGGCACAATTCCACAGACTACTATCTCAGCTATAAGAATCCAGATTCCATAAAAAGGATTATTGGAATAAAAATCAATTAGATTAAAACCTCTAGCAGGAGCTGTAACCGTAGCCCAGTACCAGGTATCAATAATTTTTGCAATAACGTATGTCCCCATAGTCCAGCCGGATATCTTGGCCAGCAAATCTATAACATTTTGCTTGACCAGCTTCTTTTTTGTAATTTTTTCAGTCAGTCTTGTCACAAATAGTGTAAAGCACGGTCCATAGGCTGCTGCCGACCAGGTAAAGAGAAAGAATGTCCACGGCCAGATAAACACCCCTTCTCTGAAAGAAAATGGACGCCCATAAAGAACTGCCGGGGTTCCGCCAAGTGATCCCTGATGGAAAAAGGAAAGAAAAGCACCGGTTGCTGCAAATATTACCATTACCTCGTGCATATTGTGTGCAAGATTATGAAAGAATGGAACTTTATTAATCTGACGGTTTTCAAGAATAAGCGGTATATATTCGATAATAAGAACTGCAAAATAACATGAAAGACAAAATGCCACTTCCGTCAACATAGAGTGGACATTAGCATGCCAGAATATAAACCAGCTCCTCAAGGGCTGTCCAACATCTATTGCAAGAATTAAAAGTGCGGAGCTGTAACATATAAACCCGATAAGAACGGCGCAGTTAATAATATTCTTCAGCTCATCCTTTCCAATAACATATCTTAAAAATCCCGTAAAAAAAGCTCCGCCGCCCAAGGCAATAACCCCAAGGTCAGCCCAGATCCATAATGCAAATCCATAGTAATCATTCATATTTGTCTGATTAAGTCCCTTTAACCAGATAAGCAGCATAGCGTAAACACCCCACAACAGTACGCCACCGACTATAATGATTCCTATAGCAAATTTCCCAAATGAACAGCGTTTAACTCCCTCGGGTATTAATGCTGAATCCATAAGTTATGTACTCCTCAAAATTCGCAGTTAGTAATTCTTTAACAAATTTTTTATCTATTGTTTCTGATTTTATTGGCGATAATTTTTTGCAAAATCTTCATTATTAATATAATTATCACCTGCTTGCCTTACCCATTCACGGCTTGACATATAATAAACTTTGGGATTTGTGCCAAGTCTTTCAAGAAGCCGAAAAACATTGGGATTCCCTGGTCGTCCACCATGCTTATTATCAGGCTTGGCCAGTTGATGCACCTTATGCTCCGGATTGTTCAGATCACCAAATGTAATGGCGCCGGCAGGACACGCCTGAGTACAAGAGGTCTGATATTCATCCTCTTCAAGCACTGTCCGTCCTTCGAGATATGCTTTGTCCATTGCTAATTGATATCTGTGGAAACAAAAACTGCATTTTTCTACAACACCTCTCATTCGAGGTGAAACATTAGGACTAAGATATTTAGTCGATTCCTCCGGCCACACCGGATCCCACCAGTTAAAATAACGTGCATGATACGGGCATGCAACCATACAATATCTGCACCCAAAGCAACGGGTATAAATCTGGCTTACAATCCCGGTCTCATGGTTATAGTCTGTTGCGGTTGCCGGACAAACAGACACACATGGTGCATGTCCATGTTCTCCCTCACAATGCATACATGGTCTAGGAAGATAACAAATTTCAGCTTCAGGATAGGGTTTTCCATTTGTCAGTTTATAGACTCGCATCCATGCAATGCTGTCCAGTTTGTTAGATTCATCCTCCTTGAACGGCACATTATTCTCAGCCATACAAGCAACCATGCAGGCTCCGCAACCAGTGCACTCGTCCAGGTTTATGACCATTCCATACTTTTTGGCTTTTTTGTGTTTGCCTTCTTCTTTCATCAAAACCTCATATTCAAGTTATACTTTGGTCAGCCTAGCCCTTATTCCCCAAGCTTCATCAAGACCGGATACCGGATCTTCTGTCGAACCGATGAGTTCGTTAAAATTACATCCCTTACCAGCGAGGTAGTTATCATAGGCGGTATGCCCCAGTCCTCTTGGCAAAGCAACTATACCGGGCATAATTCCTTCATAAAGATGCACCTTAACCTTTGCTTTACCCCTTGGAGTAAGTAAAGAAGCATATCTACCTTCAGTCAGGCCAAGCTCTTTACCTGTCTTTGGATTTATCTCAACACATGAATTTTTACCTTTAAGGACTGTGTCCTCAACTGTCTTTATTGCAAAGGGTGGATCGCCAATATAACCATTTGCAAGTCTGATGGTATCATATGGTATGAGTAAAAGAGGATACGAAATTGCACTGCCTTCAATGCTAACCGGACTAAAGTCGGAAAGTGATTTCATGGCGTCAGGATAAAAATTGAAATCGCCTTCCAATATACATTTGTCACCATTAAATTCGAATCCCTTTTCCACCAAAATATCCCATTTAACGCCTAATGTTTCTTTAAGGCAGGCCTCATAGCTCTCCCAAGAAAAAGCATCGGCTATTCCACCTCCCAGTGCTTTTGCTATAAGCATTACAACATCGCCAACATGCTTTGTGTTAAACTGGGGTTTTACCACAGGCCTTGTAAGACCGACAATGGGCTTAGACAACCCGGCCGGCGTGGGTACATCCTCATAGCGTTCCAGGTAAACATGATTAGGCAAAATTAAATCGGCATTACTGGCGGTTTCATCCATGTATGATGAAAAACTTACAATAAACGGTATGTTATCAAATGCATTCTTAATTGCTTTACTGCCTGGCATTGAATACAGAGGATTTGCACCTGAGACAAAAAGTGCCTCAAGAGATCCATCCCCGGAATTAATAACCTCGACCAATCGATTTAACAGAGATTTTGTATGCGGATATTCACTGCCTGCTCCATCTATACGCTCTTTTTGCATACCGTTTTCTGCAATGCTATCCATTTCAGGCTTAGGCCAATTAATATATTCGGTATCGGTTACAGCCCAAACACCACCTTCTTTATTTATATTTCCTACAAGAGCATTTAAAGCATGCACTGCCATAAATTCATTAAGGCTGCCGGGTATGCTTCCCTGGCCTTTGCCGCAAATTGCCAAAGGTTTTGAAGCTCGGGCAAAATTCTTAGCCAATGATACTATGGTGGCGCTGTTTATCCCTGTTATTTTTGATACTTTATCGGTGCCGTACTCGTTTTGGACCAGCTTCTTGAATGAGTCAAAACCGGTTGACTGACTAATTTTTTTGGAATCTAACGAGTTGCTTATGATAATATTCGCAAGACCTAATGCCAAAGCTGCTTCCGTACCAGGATTTATTGGAATCCATTTATCGGATTTTGCCGCTGTATTTGACAGACGAGGTTCAATCTGTACCACTTTTTTGCCATTGGCTTTCCAGGCGCTGTTGGCCTTAAACATACGCACAGGCGAGCCCCATCCATCAATTATCCCGCTACCGAAGCTTAATATAAAATCGGCATTTTCTGCATCAAATCCAACTTGAGCACTTACACCCTGCATAACTTGCAATGTCATTACGTATGAGTCTTGAATGGAGGGCATAGTCATAAAATTAGGAGAGCCATATGTTGTCAGAAATCTTTTAAAAAGATTAGGGACTGTCCCGTTTTCTGAGTCCACAATTGAGCCAACTGTATGAGATCCGCCGTTTGATCTAATATCAGCAAGTTTTTTTGCAACATCTGAGATAGCTTCATCCCAGGATATTTTTTCCCACTTTCCTTCGCCTCTTTTCCCCACTCTTTTTAATGGTGTTTTTACTCGCGTGGGACCATAAAGCAACTGAAGGCCCGATAAACCCATAAGGCATAAACCGCCATCGTTTACCGGATGTCCCTTCATGCCTTCTATCTTAACAACCCGGTCATCAACTTTGCGCACAGTAATACCGCAGCCACCGGGGCAGAGTGTGCAAACTGAATTACTTTGACTGTATTCACCATCCGGCGGAACAGGAGTCCACGGCCAATTTTGCGACCATATAGATGAATCATCCATCAGCTTCCATGGTAATGGTGTAATAGCTGTACCAGCCGCACCACCAATTACAAATGATAAGAAACTTCTTCTGCCTATTTTCATAAATTCTACCCCTTAAAAATGTATGGCTCTTAAGCTAATCGGCTTTAAAGTTTATTTACTTATGGCATACAAAACATGCCTCTTTTACTGTCTTAACTCTTGCTTGATTGCCGGTCTGTTTTTCATAAGGTCGCGGGAGCCAGTTTATCGGCCATGGAAGTGTCTCGACATCTGTTTTGATCTCTTTTGTAGTATGGCATTCAGCGCAATCATCCATCTTCATGCGCTCCCATGTATGTTTCTTTAAACCCGATATATTTTTCCCCCATATGTCCCGGCTGTAACCTGTAATTCTGTTTTCTTCATAAACTCTTGAATGTTCGGATTCGCCAATGTGCCCGTGGCAGGTACCGCAATCCATCTCCCCTTTTTTGACATGCGCTGCATGTGAAAAGAATACGCAGTCCGGCTGTCTTGCATATACCAGCCATGGAACCTCTCTTCCATTTGCCACATATTCCTCAACAAACTTTATTTCATTAGGATCCTCTCCCTGGGCTTCCTCATGGCAATCGACGCACTGCTCAAGTTTTGGAATCCCGGAGAAACTTCCATCCTCACGAAAGAAATGGCAGCTTTCACATCCCTCTTCAACAGCTTCAACATGAAGTACATGGTTAAAATCTATCGGCTGTTTTTTCTGGAAATAGAGAAGCTTCGGGAATATTATCCATCCAAATACAAGACTTGCAGCAAGTCCTAAAATGAAAAAAAGAATAATTGGTCCAGCAGCCCCATCAGCAGAAACTTCTTTAGCTTTATCATCTTGTGTACTCATGAAAACTCCGTCAAGCTTGGTTGATGTTTGAATGCACTGGTAAAGATGTTAATAGAACAAATAATTCTTAATTCTTTACCTTTAGATTTCATTTTTGTCAAGTAAAATTGATGGTGTTCGATAAAGTTTTTTCCATCACTGGGCATAACTGTGCAAGCCCGGCAGAAGATTCACACCAAAATAAGTGAAAAGAACGGCCATAAAACCTATAATAGAAACATATGCGATTCTTTTACCATGCCAACCCCGCATCAATCTGGCATGCAATAATGTTGCATAAATAAACCAGGTAATTAAAGACCATGTTTCTTTAGGATCCCACGACCAGTAGCTCCCCCAGGCGGAGTTGGCCCAAACGGCTCCTGTTATTATTCCAATAGACAGAAATAAAAAACCGAATGTTACCATTTGATGTGTCAAATTGTCCAGAAACGCCGGCTTGGGGAAATGTGAAAGCAAATAGCCTTTCCCCTTTTTATCTCCACACGCCAGAAGATACATCAAGCTTATGCCAAAAGCTATCGCAAAAGCAGCATAACCAAAAAAACATGTCATGACATGAGCAATAAGCCAATTGCTTTTCAACGCAGGAATTAAAGGTTGTATTCGATCATTTACATTGGGAGAAAGGGAAGCATAAGCTATAGAAAGAAACACCAGGGGCATTGCAAATACCCCTATTATTCGATTTTTGTAAGTTCGTTCAATTACAAGATAAATGACCGCTATGGTACAGGAATAAAAGACCAGGGATTCATACATATTAGACAAGGGCGCATGCCCAATCCCAAGCTTATAAGACTCGACCCATCGCATAATAATGCCGGCAGCATTACCCATAGCCCCTAATAAAGCTGTCCACGTTGCCAGCAAGCCCGGAAGCTTTTTTTTGAAGATCCATGCAGCAATATATAATATTGCTGCAAACCCGTAAACAAATGTTACAATCGATAACAAATTTGAACTATCCATAATTTATGTCCTTACATTTGGTGTAGCAGTTTACAGTTCACGGTTGTCGGTTCACAGTTCACAGTTTTTTCAATGAACTATGCAACGATTGAAGCATTCTGGATATTGATTTCAACTTGTGCAATATTTATAAACCTTCTGTTTTTTTCAACCGTGAACCGATAACTGTAAACCGTGAACGGTTACCAATTCTTGAATCAGTTTTTTAATTTTTTACGCTATAATTTTGCAAGATTCCGTGAAAAGTTTTTTACTCTGGCCTGCATTCCCAATTTGTTCTTATTTGCGGTACCTGCTACCATCACCTTGGTTTTATTACCGTTTTTTACAACTTCAACACATAGCCTCTGATGTGACATGAAAAAAGTAACAAAACACCCAATAATCATTACTACAAATCCTGAATAAACAACCAGAACTCCAGGATCACGTGTCACCTGAAGCCCGGTATAATATCTATTATCGTAATCAGCTACCGAAAAATTCAGATCTCCTTTTCTCATCTTGTCAAAGCCGGCAAAATTCAAAGGCAGCATTATATCAATAGAACTTCCGTCTTTTCCGTTAAGAATTCCTATAAAAG
>Ga0255426_10075_pt1 | contig 20839 bp, 17 predicted proteins | sample ANMaggSeSYBR02J9_FD_182666 | JGI IMG/M metagenome (GOLD analysis project Ga0255426, IMG submission 182666) | Sediment cell enrichment communities from methane seep in Santa Monica Basin, California, United Staets - ANME aggregate JGI... | ecosystem: Environmental > Aquatic > Marine > Cold seeps >...
GTGTTGAAATAATAAGTCCGGGAGCTTTACCAAATACAGTCAATGTGGAATCTATAAAGACGGGAATCCACATTGAACGTAACCCAATATTAGTTTCTCTGCTTAAAGACCTTGAAGGCATACCCTATCGAGGAATTGGGACAGGCATTCAGAGAATTATGTATGAATGCAAAAATGCAGGGATAACTATCGATTTTATAGAAGAAAAGGAGAACGAACAATTTAAAGTTATATTCAATAGGAATTGAGGCATCATACAGGATGAGAAATATAGTTAGACCGAGAACCTCATCCAAAAATGCAACAGTTAGATATATATTCTTATAAAATATATATATGCAGCGAAAAACCTGTAAGGAACTGGATATTAAGATTATTGATATGGCAGTTATGATGTCCGGGTGCATGGAATCCGATGATACAAAAGCGATAGAAGATACTTCATCTGGTCAGATCGCCCCTGAAGAACCAACATCAACACCATCAGTGACACCGACACCGAATAAACCGAAGTCAGGTATCCTATCGCTTCCATTGACCGCAACATATGATAGCGTAGGTGGAGACTGGTGGGTCATACTTTATGAAGATGGTACAGCAACATCAAAAAGTACGCCCTTCACTGGAATATGGGAGAAAGGAATAACACGGTAGATGGTTTCTGCCACATATTTATAGGAGATAACAACATGAAAACAGACACACTTAAAATCGTAACACTCTGCATAATCTGTGCAGCAGCACTACTGTCCGGATGCATGGAATCCGAAGACATCACCGACAGCGATTCAGAAGGTCTGCCAATAACCGCGATGATCAAAGGAGCGCTGCCCAGCGATTTTATACGATTCATTCTGGAGGAAGACGGAACGATGGAGCAATGTGCCCGCGGAGAATGTAGTTACGGAACGTGAAATCTTTCGCGCCAGACACCACAACATCATCACCAATATTCGTGATATGCGACATCACAATAACAAACGTTTTGCCATCACCGGATTTTACGATTTCTTCTGCGTCGCTGTATTTATTTATCGTATATTCATCCGTCCATTTGAAGTTGTATTTCCACACATCAACATCAGAATTTCTGGCGTGGTCGAACTTCCACAGCTCTGTCACTAACGGACCGGATGGTGTTGGAGTCGGGGTTGGAGTCGGGGTTGGAGTCGGTGTAGAAGAAGATGAGGTGGAATAGATGACAAACTCGATCATCCAACTGGTCTCCATGCCAGAAGGCAAGACTCTTGAATTCAAGCGCGATATTTCCTCACCCAAAAACATGCTCAAAACGCTTGTAGCATTTGCCAACACCGCCGGAGGGCGTTTAATAATCGGAGTGGAGGATGAATCCAGAGAGGTTATAGGTGTTGAGGATCCGCTGGATGAAGAAGAGCGTATATGCAATTTGATCGCTGACAGTATCAAGCCACGATTGGTTCCCAATGTGGAACTGATCTCCATTGAAGATCAGACTTTGCTGAGGGTGGAAGTGTATCCAAGCGGGTCCCGGCCTCACTGGTTAAAAAAGGAAGGTCCGAATGAAGGGGTTTATGTTCGACTGGGTTCCACGAACAGGATGGCTGACCGTGAGCTCATTGCAGAACTTAAACGTGGTGCACAGGGGAAGTCCTTTGATGAACAGACTCTCCCGGACAGGACTGTGGATGACCTGGATTTTGACGCTGCAACGGCTTGCTTTGAAAGGCATCGGAAACTGGTGAAAAAGGACCTCGAATCCCTACGCCTTGTTGCCAGACACCAGGGTCACCTTGTCCCCACAGTGGGCGGTATGTTGCTGTTCGGCAAGGACCATGAGATGGTCTTTCCGGATGCATGGGTACAATGCGGGCGGTTCATCGGTAAGGACAAGGCAGATATTTATGATCATATCGATATCCATGAGCACCTGCCTGTAGCAGTTGAGCGGGTTATGGAGTTTCTCAAAAAGCACGCCATGCGTGGTGCGGATTTTTCCGAACTTCGGCGCAAGGACATCTGGAGCATTCCCTTGAGTATACTGCGTGAAGCGGTGGTGAATGCTCTTGTCCATGCGGACTATTCACAAAGAGGTGCTCCTGTCAGAATCGCCTTTTTTGATGACCGCATTGAAATAGAGAACCCTGGCATCCTGCTTCCGGGTCTGACTATTGAGGATATGCTGCAGGGTGTATCCAAAATACGTAACCATGTTATTGCCCGTGTGTTCAGGGAACTGGACCTGATAGAGCAATGGGGCAGTGGTGTTCGTCGTATGTTCAGTGAATCAGAAGCTCTCGGACTTCCCCAACCAGAGATTATTGAAGTGGGGATGCGGGTGAGGTTCATTGTCTATCTGGCAGAGCCATTGATGCTACCTACAAAAACTAAACCGGGTCTGGACCAAGTAGGTACCCAGTCACCGACCCAGTCACCGACCCAGTCACCGACCCAGTCACCGACCCAGTCACCGACCCAGTTATCGACCCAGTTATCGACCCAATCTGATGGTTTGGTTCAAAGGTTGTTGGTGGCACTCAAAGATGGAGATAAATCCTCAGGTGCTCTACGTAGTGTTCTGGGAATTAAGCACCGACCTACTTTTCGGGATAACTATCTTCATCCTGCCCTGGATGCAGAATTGATTGAAATGACTATTCCAGAAAAACCCAGCAGCAGCAAGCAGAAATACCGACTCACCGGTAAAGGACAAGCTGTACTGAAAAGTGGTATGGGGAAATGATGACCATGAGAATAACTAAAAACTATGACCTCATTGAGAAGCTGATTGATAGAAATGTCTGAACATTATATTTTTAAAAGCATAGGTTTAAAATGCAGAATGTAAACGAGATAAATATTGTATTAAAGATCAATAAGAGGAAATGAGATGGACCCAAAAGATGCACTTGTCGTTTTCCAGGGCGCTAAAATAAGAAGAACATGGTATGATGACAAGTGGTATTTCTCGGTTGTTGATACAGTTGGAGCATTAACAGATAGTTCCATACCCCGAAGATACTGGTCAGATTTAAAAAAAATTCTAGATGAGGAAGGTTTTGAGTTGTACGATAATATCGTACAACTGAAATTGCTATCTTCAGACGGCAAGATTTACACGTGATAGGATTCTCAACAATTCCCTGAGTTGAAAAATGATGCGAAAGATGGGGGAGATGTGGCAGGTGCGATGCGAAAGGATATTGAAGGAAAACTGGGAGACAGCGTTGATTCAAGTGATAATTATCTCGAAACGCCAGAGAAAACAAAAAGGATAGGAAATAAGAAGTTACTTGAATAGATAATAAGTAATTGTTTGGTTGAAAGAATGAAGCAGAGTAAATTCCCAAAAGGGTGGGATGAAGAGAAGGTACACAAAGTTCTGGACCATTATGAAAAACAAACAGAAGAGGAATCTTTAGTTGAGGATGGGGCAGCCTATGAGGACAGAACAAGTAACCGAACAAGTACGACTTTTGCTCTTCTGCTTGCAGGATGGACCGTTGGGGGGCCGTGAGGCAATGAAATGTGTTGGCTTGAACCACCGCCCTACCTTTCTTTACGATTATCTGCAACCAGCCATCCAGGCCGGATTTGTGGAGATGACACAACCCGATTCACCCAAAAGCCCGACACAGAAATACCGCTTGACTGCTAAATGTAAGGATTTCTTCGCCAAAGAGGGTCAGGTGGATATGAAATGAATGCATATCCTAATGGTCGCGCTCGTGTGACCGATGAAAGCCTGCAAATTCATCACAAGCTATGTGATGTTTTTAAAAACTCAATGAACCAGGAAGGTACTATCGGCAAAGGAACAGAATATACTCTAATGTCCCAAAGACACCACAAAGGCGCCATAAACACGCCAAATATCCCATAAACACGTCACTAAGACACCACAAAAGGCGCCAAAATATATAAGATCCATACACAGGTCGAAAATATGCAAAATATAGAAAAGACAATCAAGAGCATACTTAAAAAATTCGAAGTCAAGGATGACTACGAGAAAAGAAAGATTGTATTCTGGTATGATAAAGACCGGACAGTTGAAGATGATGAAGAACTTGAGCAGATCAAATCCTCTCTCTTAGAAAAAGACATAAATCTCCATATACTCAACAACAACTTTTTCGAAACTAAAAAGCTCCTTGAAAAAGACGATACAGAGTCACATTATCTCATCTATTCATCTGAAGCAGAACGAGACGCACAATCTAACTGGCTGCTTGATATACAACTTTATTCATCCGGATTCGAGAACAGCAAGATATCTGATATTAAAAGTGAACTTGGTATTGAAGGTTACGACCTTGATAAAATACTGGAAGCATATTCCAGATTCTTTGATAATAAAAAAAGGATTTCAGCTTTCAAAAGATTTGATCAGGAAAACTGGAATGAAGAAAAAATTATATTAGGGATGCTTGCTGCACTTTCTGGCTCATCTGCTATCGACCATAAAGAGATTGTAAGAAAACTGCTGATGGGTTCACTCAATGAAGAAGAGAACACGATATGGGGCAATATTAAAAAGTTAGGCCTTGAGAATGCTTTATGGGATATGATAAGGCGAAGATTTGGCTTTCTATCCGAACATCCCACCCTAAAAAAATTATTCCTGAGCTTCATAATTACTCACATCAATAGGAATGGAAATATCACTCTTAAACCCTATAAACAATATATCAATAGACAGAGCAACGAATGTGAGATATTTATAAGGGGATGGATGGACCATTCAAAAGACTCCAGGGTTTTTGATGATTACTGCCAACAATTGCTTGAAGCAGAAGGATATAAACTTGAAGAAAGCCTGACATCACTGCTCAACAAACACGAAGTAGAAGACTATCTTGAAGCCGAATCCATTGACATCTTTGACAAGAATATCATTCGTAATATCGTTTCAAAACTTGCCGATGGCAATGATGATTTCGAAAAATATCTTGAATGGATCAACAATAGAAAAACAAAACACTGGTATCAAGTATACAACAACATCTATTGTGCCCTTGAAAATGCTATTAAGCTTCATCAGTTCTCAAAAGAGATTGAACACGAAGGCATCAATGAGCAGAGCATGAATGAACTCTTTAAGGGGTATATGAACCGGTACTATCTGATCGATTATTTTTACCGCAAGTTCTATTACCACTATGATAAAGACAGTGAGAAAGAGATACTCAAGAGAGATATCAAGGATATGGTCGAAAATCTTTATAATAAATTGCTTGATAAACTTCTCACCCGGTGGAGCGACTTGATCGGCTCAGAGCTTCAAGATACATGGAACATCGAACTCATTGATAACCAGAGCAAATTTTACAGCATATATATAGACAATATCCTCAGAAGAAATGACAGGGATAAAGTAGCAGTCATCATATCAGATGGATTGCGATACGAAACCGCAGTCGAACTAAAAGATGTGATCAACAAAAGTACAATAGGCACCATCGAACTAAAAGCAATGGCAAGCTCACTTCCATCATACACAAAGCTTGGAATGGCAAGCCTGCTGCCACATAATAAGCTCGAATACAGGAACAATCATATCTTTGTAGATGGAATTGATTCAGAGGGAACTGAAAACAGGGGTAAGATCCTATCTGATCGTGTCAGCGATTCTAATGTATTTAAGTTCGATGAACTCAAGGCGCTAAAAATAGACGATGCAAGAAATGAGACCAAAAAAAGGGTTATTTACATTTATCACAACAGGATCGACGATACAGGAGATCATAGATCTTCAGAACATAATGTCTTTAATGCAGTGGAATCTACTATATACGATATTAACAAGATGATCAAACTCCTGGGGAGATCTCTCAATGTGTCTAAAATCATAGTCACATCAGACCATGGTTTCATCTATAAAAGAGAACATCTCGAAAATGTTGATAAACTTGAAACAACGGATTTTGATAAAAGCAAGATCATCGAAGCTAATAAGCGTTTCATCATCAGCGAACAGGATATGACACTACGAAATATACACAAATTTAATACGGCTCCGACAATGGATTCGGATAAGCAGATGCATATATATGTTCCATATGCAGACCTGCGTTTCAAATCGCAAGGAGGAGGAGTGAATTATGTCCATGGTGGGGCTTCATTGCAAGAGATTGTGATACCTGTCCTTGTTTACAACCAAAATAAATATGAGTCAGACCTTGATAGAAAAGGGATAGAACACGGCAAAGTGGAGATCACAGTCTTAGATTCCTATAAAAAGATAACCAGCAACACCTTTAAGGTAAAATTACTACAAACAACAAAGGTGACCGACAAACGCGAACCACTGAATTTCAAGCTTGCCTTGTATGATACTGACGGACAAAAGGTCAGTGACGAAAAACTGGTGATTGCAGACAGTACTTCCGATGAACCCGAAGAAAGGATCCAGGAAGTGATCTTAACCATAAGCAGCGATATCAAGAATAAAACCTATAATCTAATAGGGATTGAGGACAATCCAAAAGCATTGCAAAAGGAAATATTTGAGATTCCGGTTGTGGTAGACATTCTAATAACAGATGATTTCTAATAAGATCAACCATTCAATAAATAAGGGAAGATAACAATGGCAGACATAGATTCAGGCACTGGGATAGATAATAAACTAAACACCTATTTTCCTGGAAAGGTCGTAAGGAAAGACCTCACCAAACTTATGAAGGTCAGTCACAACGTCCCTGTCTATGTATTGGAGTACCTTTTAGGGTCAAACTGTGCCACAGATGATGAAGACCTTATCCAAAAAGGCGTAAAGAAAGTAAAAAATATATTATCAGAAAATTACGTGCGCCCGGATGAAGCTGAACTTATCAAATCAAAAATACGGGAGATAGGATATTACACGGTAATAGATAAAGTAACAGTTCGGCTAAATGAAAAACGGGATGTTTACGAAGCATTATTCTCAAATCTTGGAATAACAAAAGTAGAAGTTGAACCGGATTATGTAAAAAAATATGAGAAACTCCTTGGTGGTGGTATCTGGTGCATCATCAAGATGGAATATTTAGCAGAAACATCACAGTCTCCATTTGTTATCTCCAATTTAAAACCTATACAAATACCAAATGTTAATATAAATGATTTTATTGAACAGAGGAAGAACTTCACAAAAGATGAGTGGATCGACATCCTCTTAAGAACCATAGGAATGGAACCCACACAACTGGATTATCCGGCAAAATGGCATTTATTGGAACGTCTTGTGCCATTGGTCGAAAACAATTATAACATGTGTGAACTGGGACCGAGAAGTACAGGAAAATCGCATGTCTTCAAGGAAATATCTCCTAACTCAATATTGATCTCCGGCGGACAAACAACAGTAGCAAACCTGTTCTATAATATGAGTACAAGGCAGGTGGGACTCGTTGGGCTGTGGGATGTTGTCGCTTTCGATGAAGTTGCAGGAATACGGTTTAAAGATAAAGACGGAATACAGATACTTAAAGATTACATGGCATCCGGTTCCTTTGCCAGGGGAAAAGACCAGATAAATGCAAATGCATCCGTTGTATTTGTTGGCAATGTTAACCAGAGCATATCATCGTTGCTCAAAACATTTCACCTATTTGCTCCATTTCCAGAAGGAATGAATAACGATAGTGCATTTTTTGATCGCATCCACCATTATCTGCCTGGGTGGGAAGTTCCAAAGTTCAGGCCGGAACACTTCACTGACAGGTATGGCTTTATTGTAGATTATTTTGCTGAATTCTTAAGAGAAATGAGGAAACGCTCTTTCAGTGACAATATATTCAATTATTTCAAGCTTGGAAATAATCTGAACCAGAGAGATGTCATAGCAGTGAAAAAGACATTTTCCGGTTTAATGAAGCTGATATACCCTGATGAGAACATATCCAAAGAGGAAGTACAGGAGATACTTGAATATGCATTGACAGGCAGAAGAAGGGTTAAGGAGCAGTTAAAGAAAATCGGTGGAATTGAATTTTTTGATGTTAATTTCTCTTATATCGACAATGAAGATATGATTGAACATTTTGTAACGGTCCCGGAAAGCGGCGGAAGTAAGATCATTCCTGCAGGGATGTTAAAACCAGGGCAGGTTTATACAGTGTCTGCTGCTTCCTCGGGCAAGATCGGAGTGTACAAGATAGAATTACAGGTTGTTCCAGGTTCAGGGAAATATGATAAATCGGGTCTTGGTTCAAATCCAAAAGCTAAAGAGGCTATTCAAACCGCATTTAATTATTTTAAGGCAAATGCAAAATCAGTCAGTCAAGGTATTCCAATAAAAGAAAAAGATTACCATTTACATGTGCAAGATCTAACAGGTGTGGGAATGTCTGATGATCTGGCCCTTACGGCTTTTCTTAGTTTATGTTCAGGTGTTCTGGAGAAATCGGTTCAAGAACAAACTGCAATCCTGGGTACATTTACTATAGGCGGTTCTATTAGTAATATAGACAATTTATCTGACCTCTTGCAGGTTTGTATGGATGCCGGAGCTAAAAAAGTTCTTATCCCAATATCAGTTGCACCAAAAATGTCAACCGTACCACCTGATTTATTTAGTAAGTTTCAGATATCTTTTTATGAAGATCCAATTGATGCTGTTTATAAGTCGTTGGCGTTATCTTGATTGAAAATAAAAGGTTGCATTTGTACTACTTGCCGGTGAGCTCTATGATGGCGAATCCTTGTATCTGCGAACAGAACAAGTTTTGTCATCTTTGCTTTGAAGACCCAGTTTCTGGTACTTTTAGCAATGCGATCAAATTTATCATACGCTATATCATGGCCGATGACAGTTGCATACTTGTCCTCGGATTAAATAATATTTATATTAAAAATTTTATTACAAAAGACATATAAGCAATGAAAATTATAAAACTTTTTTACAAGTCATAGTTTTAAAGTATGCTTTGATTTACATTAAGGAGGTATAGTAATGAAAAAAATATATATTTTCAGTATAATAGCGCTGATATGCGCGGGGACTGCCGGGATAGTCGCTGCAGAAGATCCGATAGATATTTCAGGTGAAGTACAAAGTGCAATGGACCTATTGGATGTCACAAATGAATCTGAGGGTTTATGTGTTTTGACCGATGCCGGTTATGTAAAAGTTAACGGATTCACAACTGAGTCGTGTATTGAGACACTTCGAAAAGAAACAGGTTGTAGTGTCGGTAATGGAAATCTGTTAATGATCCATAGAGCAATAGATAAACCCTTGTGGTTTGTAATATTTAAAAATGATACAAAAGACTGCGTATATACTGTTTATAACAATGGTGAATTTGAACAGGTAATGGTAAATATCGATGGGGAAAATAACACAATAAGCGAAAACTGGAACGCATCAAAAAAGGCACTTGGCTCAAATGCATTCAGTATTGTCACAATAGCAAATGGATGGGGATATAATGTACCATATGATTTGCTAAAATGTATGGAATTCCACAACCATTACTGTCCCGGACTAACATCAGGCTACCAGCTTGCTGACTATCTGGTTGAGAATTATCCGCTGGATGAGGGTGAAAAATATATAATTATCTCCTCTCCTGTATGGTGCAAGGATGATGCACTACAGATTATTCTTGATACTACGGTTGGAAAGCGGGGGATGTTTGTAAAGAATATACCTCCATATAATGATGTTCAGAAAACTGCCGGGATATACATCATCTGGAATTCTACCAATAATAACGGAACAGGTTATGTGCTAACATATGATTTCGATAAGGCAAAAAATATTTCAGGTGTTACACCCGAAGATTGGAAAAAATATCCAATGGAAAGCAGGATCAAAGTGAACTTGGGATTGATGCCCTATCTGGACCAGCCGGAAGAGTTTATAACAACAAGATATACCTTTGAAGTAACCAGTGGTCTCTTGACACGAATGGAAATCGCAGGAGTCAATCCATATCTTGAAATAGGACGTTTAATATTGCAAGATAATATAACATCGTAGACACCACCCAACCTGTTCTGACCATTATATCCCCAACTAACGGTGCAAGTATCACCAATGATACGATCACCATCACTGGCACAGCCTCTGACGCATCTGGTATCGCATCGGTCGTAGTGAATGGAGCACATGGAGCGCAGAGCTTACGTTAAGCGATGGTGAAAATATCATTACAGCGGCTGCAAATACCACTAACATTTCAGGGATCTCTTTTGATCTGCTCTATAATTCCAGTGTCGCAACTGTGAGCAGCGTCAGTGCTAACGAGAGCTTTACTGGCTCCGTCATCATCCCTAATATAGACAATGCCAATGGTATCACAAGTATCGTGCTGAACAATTCAAATCTTATATCCGCATCAGCAGAAACTCCTGTGATCCCTATCGTATCCTCACCGCCACGGTTCAAGCAGACATGCAGGACACCGATCCCTCAATTCACATTCCCCACACCCCCATTCGCAGAGGTTACATTGCGCAAGTTCGGATAGGTGCTTCATCATGAAATGGGAATATTCACCGTATAATAATACCTCGCTCATTAGCATCAACAACAACTTTTGATCCTTCCAGTACCTCTCCCGCAACAATGAGTTTAGCAATCCTCGTCTCAACTTCGTTTTGAATAACACGTTGCAGTGGCCGTGCACCATATGTTTCACTATATCCCGCATCTCCAAGATACTTCTTAGCAGCATCAAGGATCTCAAGATCAATCCTTTGTTGTTTTAGTCTTTCAACCAGGTCTATTACTTTGATATCAACTATTTTAACTAACTGTTCCCTTGTCAATGGATGGAAGATCGCCACTTCATCGATCCTGTTTAAAAATTCGGGTCTGAAATATTTACTCAATTCATTCAAAGCTATTGACTGCATCTCGCTGTAATCCCCGCCTTTCTCCAGGTGTTCACTTGCATAATCCACACATATATTCGAGGTCATGATGATCAGTGTGTTCTTAAAATTCACAGTCCGTCCATGTGAATCTGTTAAACGTCCATCATCCAGTATCTGCAGCATGATGTTAAACACATCACTATGTGCTTTCTCTACCTCATCAAAGAGTATCACGGCATATGGCTTGCGCCTGATAGCTTCAGTAAGCTGCCCCCCTTCGTCGTGACCGATATACCCCGGAGGTGCACCGATCATTCTCGAGACAGTATGTTTCTCCATATATTCTGACATATCAATGCGGACCAGGTTATTCTCATCATCAAAGAGCTCAACTGCTAAAGCTTTAGCAAGTTCGGTCTTACCAACACCGGTCGGCCCTAAGAAAATAAAGCTTCCTATGGGTCTCTCAGGATCTTTGATACCGGCATGAGCACGGATCACAGCATCAGATACTGCCTGGACTGCTTCATCCTGTCCTATCAGTCGTTTATGTAGGTTATCTTCCAGATGTGTTAGTTTCTCACGTTCTCCCTGTATCAGTTTGTGTACAGGTATACCGGTCCATTCACTTACCACATCAGCAATATCTTCCTCTCCTACCTCTTCTTTCAACAGCATGTCTGTTTGTTTTTCTTGTAAATTGGCTTCCTCCTGTGCATACTGATGTTCAAGCCCTGGTAGTATGCCGTGACGTAATTCTGCTGCATGGTCAAGATTCTCTACTTTATTAAGCTGGTAATCGCGTTCTTCCTGTTCAATCTGTGATTTTGTATCTTCTATCTGCTGTTTGAGTGTACTTAATTTTTGGATTGTTTCTTTTTCATTCTGCCACTGTGCGCGCATGGCATCAGATTCGGCACGTATATCCGCAAGTTCCTTTTGCAGGTTTTCAAGACGCTCTTTTGAAGCCTGGTCCTTCTCTTTTTTTAATGCTTCGCGTTCGATCTCAAGTTGCATGATCTTGCGGTCAACTTTATCAAGCTCGGTAGGTTTGCTGTCTATCTCGGTCCTGATCTTGGCTGCAGCCTCATCTACAAGATCAATAGCTTTATCAGGAAGAAATCGGTCTGATATATACCGGTTGCTCAAAACAGCGGCTGCAACCAGTGCAGTATCCTTGATCCTTACTCCGTGATGTACCTCATAGCGTTCCTTGAGCCCGCGCAGTATTGAGATGGTATCCTCTACGTTTGGCTGGTCTATCAGGACAGACATGAACCTGCGCTCAAGGGCCGCATCTTTTTCAATATATTTACGGTATTCATTCAGTGTGGTTGCACCTATGCAATGAAGTTCACCGCGGGCTAGCATGGGTTTTAGGATATTCCCAGCATCCATTGCACCTTCTGCTGCTCCGGCACCTACAACCGTATGCAGTTCATCAATAAACAGGATGATCTCACCTTCTGAATCAACGACTTCCTGAAGTACGGCTTTTAACCGTTCTTCAAACTCACCCCTAAACTTTGCACCCGCAATTAATGCACTCATATCAAGTGATATAATACGTTTATTCTTCATGGCCTCAGGTACATCACGGTTTGCAATACGTTGTGATATCCCTTCTACTACTGCGGTCTTACCAACACCTGCCTCTCCTATAAGCACAGGGTTGTTCTTCCTGCGGCGGGAGAGTATCTCGATAGTGCGTCTGATCTCATGGTCCCTGCCTATGACAGGATCGAGTTTTCCCTGCGATGCAAGTTCGGTTAGATCGATCCCATACTTATTTAGTGATTCATAGGTTTCTTCAGGGTTCTGGGATGTGATGCGTCTATCGCCTCTTACTTCAGATAATGCCCGGGTTAAATTATCTCTGGTCACACCTGCACTTAAGAGTATCTTTGAGCCTATACTATCGGTTTCTTTGATCAATGCAAGTAGCAGATGTTCCACACTGATATAATCATCCTTCATCTGGCTTGCTTCTTTTTTTGCTGTGTCGAATACTCTGTTCAGCTGCTGGGTCATGTATACCTGGTCGCTACCTGTGCTCGATACCTGTGGCAGCTCAGATAGGTGTTTTTCAAGTTCCTGTTGTATTATGCCAGGTGATATCCCTATCTTCTCGAGAAGTCTTAATGCAAGTCCGTCATCCTGTTCAAGTAATACTAACAGCAGATGTTCACAATCAATCTGCTGATGATGGTATCTTGCAGCAATCGTAGCAGAGCCCTGAATAGCTTCCTGTGCTTTTACTGTAAAACTGTTTAAATCCATTCCTATACCTCTTTTTTATAGTATATCAAGTATAACTTGATGTACTCAAGAAAATCCGACCGAAGGGAGGATTTTGTTCTAAATATGAAGAATAAAATCCTACTTTTGGTCGGATTAATTTATACTTAATATACTATAAAAAAGTATTTTAATGAATAATAACTATATAATAATTAGTCTTATAAATTTTCATGGAATTTATTAGGTATAAATGGGGGAAATTATAATATTATGATAAACATGCCCGGATTTGAGATACTGTTTACAGTAGCAGTGCTTCTGGTAGTGGCTTACCTTCTGAAAAAGATCAAATAAGAAGGTAGTGTATTGAGATGCCAGACCGATCGTAATACCAACAGCCACCTATTGAGTGTATCTGCTCTCTAATGCAATCCTACTCTCAGGTGTACATGTCATACGCATCAAGTGTACTAAATGCGCTTGTTTCAAAATTGATTATTGGAAAGATTAAAATAGGTCATAGTTACTATTTTACATCACCTGATGAAGCAGTAAGAGAATCCCTAAAAACGTGGTGAGTAACCTGATAAATGCTCGCCTGTTAGAATTGCGGATGAGACCGGATGCCTCTGGCGGTTGTGCTTGAGGTGATTGTAGACTTGTCGGGGCGAGGATAAGAATATGAAAAACATAGAATTTTATAACAGGAAACGGATTGCAAAGGATATGCTGAATACAAAAAAACCCATTTCAATGATTTGTTCGACTATCCGGATTATACCAGGTTGAGGATGAATCTACCTGCTATACAAAAGGTGATGAAGTATGCGTAACATGAGAATGGCTGTTCTGGCATTGGCTGCTGTCAGTTTACTGCTGATTGCTACGACGCTGGCATCTGCAGAATTTTCCAACTGGCAGTACCAGCGAGAGATTACGATTCAGGAGAACTCTGGCGAGACGCTACATGACTATCAGATATTGGTGGAGCTTGATGGTAGTGATTTTCCAGAAGAAGCGCAAGCAGATGGAGATGATATTCGATTCACAGGTATAGACGGGCATGAATTGAGCTACTGGATCGAGGAATTTGATGCGAAGTCTGGAAGTGCCAAGATATGGGTGAAGGTGCCTGAGATTCCTGCGAATGGTGAGTCAGTAATTGTGATGTGGTATGGGAATTCGGGTGCGAAGAGTGCGAGTGATGGCGAGGCAGTGTTTGAGTTTTTTGATGATTTTGAAAATAATATTTTAGATAAGTGGGATGTATCGGATGGATGGGGCCTAACTACAGATGCTTATCAGGGTGAATATTGTGTATTTTCTTCAGGAGCGCCATACAATATAGTTAAATCGATAAATATGGAGAAAGGAACATTCGAAGGATATTTCAAATTTGCAGAAACAAATCAGTATCATTACCCATACATATCTCCTTTTGATTCCGTATGTGGATGTGGTGACTTTCCGTATTTATTATCTGCAAAACCAGATGGTCATTTTGGATATTGGCCATGTAGTGGATTATATCAAAATCTCCCTATTGATACGACATACACAACTAATCAATGGTACCACATACAACTGGATTTTGATTTTTCTATGATGAAATATTGGGTGTATATCAATGAAAAATTAAAAACTCCTGCCGGATTAAATTTGATTGTAGGAACAAAATTGGTTAGCTTAAGACATTTGAGTACGATTTCAGATGGTTCTGGTGGTATGTTTGTGGATGTTTCGAGAATCCGTCAATATACCTCCTCCAAACCTACCATCACCCTTTCACCTCTCGCCCCCGCAACCAACACCGCATTATCCATCACCAAATCCCCCTCCCCCCACTCCATCCGCCAATTCCGGGAAACCGTAATAACAATAGCCATAGAAAACATAGGCACTATAGATGCAACCGACATCGAGATCACTGATGTGGTCCACCCCGGCTTCGATCTCACATCCGGCAATTTCCCAAACCCGAAGCGCTACGATCTTATCAGACCCGGTGAAACAAGAGACTTCCAGTACACAATCTCAGCAAAGGAGAGCGGCACATTCATACTTGACTCAGCCACTGTTACATATGCAGATGAGGATGGCAACATCCAGGAGATGTCATCAGGATCCGCATCTATCAAGGTCATTCCATCCACACAGGGAGATACTGCTGGCACATCAGAGTCTGAGGGGTTAAGTACGCCAGGATTCGTGGCAGTAGTTGCTATCATTGGATTATTATTGGCTTATCTGAGGAAAAGATCATGAAAAAAATTCCATTTCACAATCGCGAAAGAGAAATTAAAGAGGTCATGAACATACTGGACACGGAGCCGTCTTTGATCACCTTCATTTACGGACCGATAAACAGCGGAAAGACCACAATGATCAGCCACATGATAGAAGAACTGCCAGAGGATTATGCTCCTTTCTATATTAATCTCCGGGCCAGGTTCATAACAGATTATGAAGATTTCCTAAACGTATTATTCGAGATTGACGAAAAAGGTGTGGTTGATAATGTCACTGAGTATGCAAGATCAATATTAAAAGATATGGGAACTGTTAGTGGAATTCCAATACCAGTTAATCTATTTGAACAAATCTTTGAAAAAAAGGATAAAAGCAAAGATATGTTCAAATATATAGAACAATTTTTTATAGAAATATCAAAGAACTGTGTACCTGTCTTGATCATCGATGAATTGCAGGTAATCGGTGATCTGAAGATAGATGGATTGTTGATATATAAATTATTCAACTTTTTTATACGATTGACAAAGGAGTTACATCTCTGCCATATTTTTGCGGTTTCATCCGATTCACTCTTTATCGAAAACATCTACAGTGAGGCGATGCTCGATGGGAGATGCAGATATCTGCTGGTTGATGATTTTGATTACGGAACTACCGCCGCGCTTGTTGAGGAGCATGATTTTACTAACGATGAGAAGGCGGTTGCGTGGGAATACTGTGGCGGAAAGCCAGTGTGTTTAATGGAGATGATCTATGCCGATAACAGGGAACAGATTGTAAAGGATATGTGCAAGACAAGAATAACCCAGCTTAAGGATTTGCTAGACTATCTGAGTTATACCAGGCCGAGAATAATGATCGGAGATGATGAATATCTGGTTGAAAAAGGAGATATTGTTGATATCCTTAACAGGTTTGTAGATACGGAATATATCGATGATGAAGGGTTGAACAGACCTGCCAAGCATTTCTTGATCAAGGATAACGTCTTGTTCCTTGACCCGCATACCGGTGTCATCAAACCGCAGTCGAGGATTAATCTGGTCGCAATAAGAGAGGTGATGAAAAATGTGTAGAATGAAAGTAATTATAAACATACTCCTCGTGGTTTCACTTGTGGGGCCGCCCGCGGGTGTGAAGGCGCAGGGAGTTGATGATGGGCTTGTTGCAGAGTGGTGTTTTGATGAGGGGAGACTTTTTATTATTTTCTGATAATGGCCAATATTAGTTCATCTAATTAGATATACCTATAGATATTTACATGTGCAATATGAGATTAAATGTAATTTTCTTTTGTAATATAAATAATTATTCTCCAAAACATATTTCTATAAAATCGTTATTAATTTAGAAATTATTGTTATTAATAGCTATCATTACTATTCTACTGTTTTTCTCTACAAATCGTTGTGAATAGACATCTTTATATACAATTGGATTATATATGACAAAAAATTTATACTTACATAGTAATTTTTAGAGAGGATATAAATGTCAAAGGGTAATGTTGCAATTATTCGAGAAATAGCAAAAGAAGTACATGATGGAATAGTCTACCAGGTATTACCTGAAATTGAACAAGAAACACAAATGTATCCAATATTCACCACTATGTGGATTGGAATTGTAGTATAAGACATGTGTCCCTTTAGTAAATTCTACTGTCTATAAAGCAATTACCAATAATCTTTAATCCCATTAATTCTATTCCAAGAGAAGAATGAGACTCTCAGATTTCGACTACCACCTTCCAAAACACATGATCGCACAACAACCTGCCCACCCCAGGGATTCATCCAGGTTAATGATCATAGATAAGCATACCATACATCACAGATCATTCAATGAACTGCCTGAATTCCTGCGTCCCGGCGATCTGGTCATATTAAATGAGAGCAGGGTGATCCCTGCCAGGTTGCAGGGTAATAAAGAGACAGGAGGGAAAGTGGAAGTATTACTGGTCAAACATCTTAAAGAAAACAAATACGAATGTCTTATCAAAGGACGTGTTAAAAACGGGCAGACTATCAAATTCAACAACGAAATTACCTGTACTGTAGAGGAAAGAGTAAACACAAATACCGGGTACCGCTATAACATAAGGTTTAAGTGCCAGGATACATTGATGTCCCATCTGCATGAGATAGGTATCATGCCAGTACCGCCGTATATCAAGAAACAAATAAATGACAGCATGCAATACCAGACTGTTTATTCCAGGCAGGAAGGTTCTATTGCCGCACCTACGGCAGGGTTGCATTTTACTGGCACATTACTTAATAATATCAAATCAGCCGGAATCGAACTTGCATTCATAATACTACATGTAGGAGTGGGTACTTTCATGCCCGTCAGAGTCGAGACAGTTGAAGATCATGTCATGGAGTCAGAATATTATATAATCAATAAGGAGGCTGCAGATGCCATTAATAATGTCATAGCCAGCGGAGGGAGGCTCATTGTGGTCGGAACTACCACGATCAGGGCACTGGAAAGTGCATGCTGGCAGGATGGAATGATACAACATTCCCGGGGCTGGAGTAAAAAATTTATCTATCCGCCTTATAAATTCAAGACTCCCATAGGTGCATTGATCACCAATTTCCACCTCCCTAAATCCACACTATTAATGCTGATCAGTGCCTATGCAGGTAGGCAGGTAATACTGGATGCATATCAGGAAGCTATAGATAAGGGATACAGGTTTTACAGTTTCGGAGACGCTATGTTTATAATGAACCGGGAAGAATAGATCCATGTTTGAGATTATTCACGATGATGCAGTTACAGATGCCAGAGTGGGAAAATTAACCACTGCCCATTACACAGTAGATACTCCTGTTTTTATGCCAGTAGCTACCAAAGCTGTAGTGAAGACACTTACACCTACCGAACTAAAGGATATGGGTACCCGGGCAATTATCAGCAATGCTTTCCATTTATACCTTAGTCCCGGACATGAACTGATACAAAACGCAGGAGGGCTTCACAGTTTTATGGGATGGGACAGAGCAATTTTCACTGATAGTGGTGGCTTCCAGATACTGCGAAAAGAATTCAAGTTCAAACTAAGCAGTAATGGGATCAGTTACTTGAATTCAAGGGATGGTAAGCGGTATATGTATACTCCTGAGCTGTGTATGGAGATACAGGGTAGTCTGGGTTCTGATATTGCAATGGTACTGGATGACTGTCCACCATGGGGCAGTACCCGTGATGAAGTACGGGATTCTGTTTGCAGGACTGTGAACTGGGGCCAACGATGCCTTAATGCCAGATGTAATGAGGATCAACTGGTATTTGCTATATTGCAGGGGGGGACATACCCTGATATGAGGCAGGCATGTGCGCAGCGTCTGGTTAAGATGGGATTTGACGGGTATGGTATAGGAGGATTAAGTATTGGTGAACCAAAAGAGGTGATGCACGACACTATTAAATCAAATATACCCATGATCCCTCCTGATAAACCAAGGTATCTAATGGGCGTGGGGTCGCCGTTAGAATTGCTGGATTCCATATCACTGGGTATAGATATTTTTGATAGCGCGTTCCCTACAAGAAATGCACGCCACCAGACTGCAATGACCAGGCACGGACAAATTGATCTAAGGCGTGCAATTCTGAGGGATGATCCTGGACCGATCGATGAAACATGCAATTGCTATACTTGCAGGCACTTCTCAAGGGCTTACCTGTATCACCTGTTCAAGGAATCCGAACTTCTTGCTATGAGGCTCTCATCAATACATAATGTTTATTTCCTGCAGGAATTGATGAAAAATAGTAGAAAAGCTATAATGGACGATAGGTTTATTGAATTTGCAGGACAATTTAGAAAGGAATATGTATCCACTTCAAATCTAAGGGTAATATAAAAATATTAGACAGGATCAACAGGATACCGTAACGTCAACATCCTTTAAATCCTAACAAAATACCATACTTTTTGAAGTGGATACTTTTTTTACAATTATTTGTGTTTATTTGTGTTCATCTGCGGTTCCTTTTCTAAATTTAAAAAGTTTTTCGGAGATACTGGGATGGCACTGTACCATTTCCCAGTTATTTTTCAGACACGGATTTACACAGATTTGATTTTGATCAAATACCTTCTATCACAAACTCAAAAAAATCTTGTGATATCGACCACAACAACCTTAAATCCGTGTAACCTGCACGCCCTTCAGGCGTAGCAGGCACTCAACTCCGCAGGAGGTGGGTGTATCTGTGTTACCTGCACGCCCCTTAGGCGTTGCAGGCATTCAACTCCGCAGGAGTTGAATGTATCTGTGTCTATGTAATTATCGATTCAAATAATCCTCTATTGAAATAACTGGTTTTTTGGACAGTGCCTACTGGGATATACGCTATATTTAAATATAATATGCGAGAATCTTAAAAGGAGAGAGTGAAATCATATATGGATATAATATCACTATTACGCATGGTCTTTGGTTCGATTTTTGTATTGTTCATTCCAGGATTTGCATGGAGCTTTGCATTTTTCAAAAAGGAAGAGATTGATGTGATAGAACGAATTGCATTATCTTTCGGGTTATCTATTGCATTAGTTCCACTTAGTGTTTTTTATTTGAATTACCTGTTTCATATAAAGATCACTGCAGTTAATTCATTTTTAGTGATAATTGTATTAACAGTAATACCACTTGTGTATATTCATCTGCAGAGTACTGGAAAAATAGGGGCTGTACGTGGTCGGTTAGGTTTTTGAATTCCTGATGAATATTAAAATCCATTGCGCCTTAAAAGGCGCAAGGATTTAGTTTTTCTAGTATATCGGCCAAGAAAATCCGACCGACCTGGAGGATTTATTCTTAAATTTATTTATTCTAATGTTATGTAGTGCACTTCTGAAACGATGTTCTGTCCCTGGTCTGAGAGTACAAAATCTAAGAATGCCTGCTCATTTTCATCCGGATTCCCTTTTGTGATCATCCAGAGCGTTCTTGAGATCGCATAATCATTACTTCGAATATTCTCAATCGTAGGCTCAGTGCCATCAAGATTAACTGCCTTGACATCCGAATTGACATATCCAAGAGATATAAATCCTATACCTTGCTCACTTCCGGTAATGGTTGTTCGCACCTTACCATTTGAATCCTGGATGATGGCATGATCTGTGACATCCTTCTCGATAGGCTTTAGAACTACCTGCTCAAAGCAATCCCTTGTTCCTGATCCCCCTTCACGGGAGACTACCATGATCTCAATATCATCGCCTCCTACATCCTTCCAATTTGTGATCTCACCTGTGTATATACCCTGTAATTGGGTAATCGTGAGATCATCAATTGTATTGGATGGGTGAACAATAATAGCAACACCGTCTTTTGCAATAGCATGTGTTACAAGATCCGTATGCTGTTCTTTTTCAGAGTCTTTCAGGTCCCGGGATGCATCCCCTATGTCTATTACACCTTCAGCAACGGATTTTACACCATGTGAAGAACCTCCTCCTGACACATAAACCTGGCTACCAGGATTGTTCTCCATGAAAATGCGTGCACATTCCTCTGCTATGGGAAGA
>Ga0255426_10069_pt1 | contig 20827 bp, 17 predicted proteins | sample ANMaggSeSYBR02J9_FD_182666 | JGI IMG/M metagenome (GOLD analysis project Ga0255426, IMG submission 182666) | Sediment cell enrichment communities from methane seep in Santa Monica Basin, California, United Staets - ANME aggregate JGI... | ecosystem: Environmental > Aquatic > Marine > Cold seeps >...
AATGGAAGCTTAAGCTTTAATAATAACAAGGATGTAATATACAAGCGGACAGGCTCAGATGGTCTTGCCAGTTGTGACTGGAAACTTGACAACGGTAAACAGAGCCAACAAGTAGAGGCGACACTGCTGGATGTAGTGCTGCTTGATAAGGATGGAAATCCAGTGGTGGATATAGATGGTAACGATGTACATCCCTCGATCAGGTTTAATGCGAATCTCAGTGTGGCAGGCCAGGTTGCATACAATCCTTACTGTGAATATCTAAGAGCCAAAGAAGTCACAACAGTGCAGGCAGCCATTGATGCACTCTGCGACTACAAGGAACCAGGTTTCTATATTATAGATGTTTTATATGACAAATCGGATGAAGAAGACTGGGTAACACTTGGTAATTACACTGAAGTCCTTGTGGATGAATTGAAAGATGGCTTGCACATAGAGTGTAACGAGAAGGTGGATCCATCTACAGTTGAAGACAAACCTACCTGCTACATCACGCTTTATATGCCGAGTTTATGGAAAGAGGAAGAGGAAGTTAAAGTTAAAGTGATCGGATTTCAACCGCTCATCCTAGCAGGAGATGTGGGATTAGATAATTCCAAAAAAATAATTCGCTGGAATCCAACTGACAGTACAAAAAGTTGGCTGGAGAGAATTCTAAATAATATGCTGAATCAATCTGATGTTTCTAAAATACTTGCCCGCCTGACGCTTAAGGGTAATTTTATCTGGGCAGATGAAGATCATACCCTATATCTGGATGGTGAGGCTTTTGGCATGGGAAATACCGACAGCAATAGCAATCTGGTTCTTCCAAGCGGCGATGGAAGGCGCGGCGGCGACTTCGAGATGTGGTTCTGGCTTGTAGGATCTGCGAATGATGTACAATAAAGTCTTTAAGCGGTTTGCGATCGTGATATCCAGCAGATACGAAAGTACGCATATTGTGTAATGCGCTCTTACGTGTTTTGGTGTCCAGACATTGAACGGCTGTATCTTAATAAATGATTTCTCCAAGTCTATCTCTGAAATGGAACTCCAGGTAGAAGATTGGGAGACTATGGAATACGAAATTAAATCAAATCAGGTGCTCTCAATTTTTGATAGTATATCAAGTATAACTTGATATATCGAAAATGCTCACTCCATTCACATTTTCTAATCCTCCATTCCTCCGGAATGTCGGTCAAGAAAATCCGACCGTAGGGAGGATTTTATTCTAAACAGGCACGGTTTGGAATAAAAAAACTATCTACCATCAAAAGCTATAAATCCAATAAATTCCAATATGGTATTATGTACAAAATTGCCAATATCGATAAATTTGGTCGGATCTCAATTCCTAAAAAGATGAGAAAGATGCTGGGTCTGGATGAATCCAGTACTGTTTATATAGAAGACAGAAAACACGAACTTATCATAAGACCAATGCATAAAAAAACATCTGATGCTGTAAAGAAGATTTCTGAAATGAAACTCCCGGTAGAAGATTGGGAGACTATGGAATATGAAATTATATTAGGTGCTCTTGATGAATGAATATTTTTTAGATACTAATATTTTCATGTATGCTGCAGGCAAACCACATGCATTTAAAGAGCCCTGTATTTCCATCCTTTCCAAAGTTCAATCAGGTGAATTGAACGCAGCAATTGATACAGAAGTATTCCAGGAAGTTATATATAGATATCACCATATTAATCTTTCAGATAAAGGAGTGGACCTGGCATGGAGTATGATGGACATAGGATTTGATGTGTTACCAGTTACAAAAAAGGTGATCGAAGTTTCATTATACTTTTATCAACAATATCAAAATAAGGGTATTTCTCCAAGAGATATTATTCATGTCGCTACAATGATGCAAAATGATATTAAAAATATAGTGAGTGTAGATAGGCATTTTGAAGTTATAGAAGAAGTGCAACGTATTGATCCTCTCAAGTTAAGATAATATGCAAGTAACTATACAGCAAAACAATATATCAAATAACATCTATTATACGCCAAACATGGAGTAGAAAACAATGAAAGGAAATGTATGGAAATTTGCAAATGATATAGATACTGATGCTGTTATCCCTGGCAGGTATCTCACCATAAACACACCCGATGAACTTGCACAGCATGCCTTTGAAGGTGTAAGGCCGGATTTTGCTTCTAATGTCAAGCCCGGTGATATTATCATAGCAGGTACGAACTTCGGGTGTGGTTCAAGCCGGGAACATGCACCACTGGCTCTAACAGGTGCCGGGGTCAAGTGCGTAATAGCAAAAAGCTTTGCCCGGATCTTTTTTAGGAATTCTATCAATATAGGACTAATGCTTATGGAATGTCCGGATACGGACAGCATACAAGAAGGTGACGAACTGGACGTGGATCTTTCATCCGGGCTTATCACTAACAAAACAAAGAACGAGACATACCAGGCCGTACCACTTCCTGATTTCGTACGCAAGATTACTGATGCCGGAGGGCTTATCGAATACACCAGACAGCAGGTGAGTGCATGACCCAATATAAAGTACCGGTCATTCCCGGAGACGGGATAGGGCCTGAGATCATCGACGAAGGCAAGAAGGTCATTGATGCGGCCGGTGAAGTATATGGTTTTGATGTGGAATGGATAGAGTATCCACACGGTGCCGACCACTATCTGAGTACAGGAGAATTAATTTCAGAAGAATCCCTTAAGGAATTAAACACCTATGATGTGATTTTTCTTGGTAGTATAGGTGATCCCAGGATCGAACCGGGTGTGCTCGAAAAAGGCATCCTGCTATCAGCACGGTTCTATTTTGACCAGTATATCAATCTAAGGCCGGTAAAACTCCTGGAAGGTGTCTGGTGTCCACTTAAGAATAAAACCCCACAAGATATTGACTTTACAGTGATAAGAGAGAACACCGAAGATTTCTATATCGGAATAGGCGGACGGGCCGGTAAAGGAGAAAGTAAAGCTGTACTTGAAGTAGCCCGTTCATTATATAATGTAAAGTTCGGACTTGATATTGAATCAGATAGTGAACAGATAGGTTACCAGATAGGTATGATCAGCAAAGAAGGGACCCAGAGAGTGATCAGGTATGCTTTTGATATGTCTATGCAAAGGGGGAAGCATGTGTCATCTGTAGATAAGGCCAATGTACTCTCTGATATCTACGGGTTCTGGCGTGAAGAGTTCAATTCCATATCCAGTGAGTATCCTGATGTGACCACTGATTTCAATTTTGTAGATGCTATAACCATGTGGTTTGTCAAGAACCCTGAATTCTTTGATGTTGTTGTATCACCTAATATGTTCGGTGATATAATCACTGATCTGGGTGCAATGGTACAGGGCGGTTTGGGTCTGGCTCCGGGAGGAAATATCAATCCCCAGGGGACCAGTATGTTCGAACCCATTCATGGCAGTGCGCCAAAGTACAAAGGTATGAACCGGGCTAATCCGATTGCAACTATCTGGGCAGGAGCTATGCTTGTGGAACAGTTAGGTGAGAAAGAAGCAGGTGATGCCATTGTGAGTGCTATTGAGAGGGATATCAAGGAAGCTAAAGTGCTGACAAAAGATATGGGTGGCAGCAGCACTACATCTGATATCGGTGATGAGATTGCCAGGATTATAAGAGAGAATTAGGAAAATGCTCACTTCGTTCGCATTTTCTAAGATTTGCAAGGTAATACTGGTTAAAAAACTGGAATATAAACGTACGGATTGTACCTGTGGGGTGGCTATCATACCCACAGACCCCACTCCGGATATAAGTAGTAAGATTAAAAGTGCAGCCGTGGGATCAGGAGCGGGTTTTAAGATACTTGATGTTACAGAACATCCTGAAGTAATGAAAAAATACGGGATCAAGGAATTGCCTGCTGTGATTATTGGAGATAGAGCTTATCCGGCCGAAGCAGGTATTGTAAGTCGAATTATAGAAGAAATGAAGAAATAATATCAAGATACTACCATTTGACTTAAAAATTAATTTACCTTAAATGATCCCTGACTTAAGTGATTGTCCGAAAGGCTGAGGTTTATAAACAGGTTTTGGACTTTAAGTCCGGGGTATAGTGACTCATATAAAATAAAAAAGAGAGGTAAAACATATGAAAAGAAAATTAATAACTGTTTTAATTTGTAGTCTACTACTTGTTAGTTGTGTTGTATTTATGCCGGTTACTAGTAGTGCAATATACAAAGCGAATGTTAAAATTATCACTCCTAACAGTGGAATACATATAAACAAACCAATAATTGCTCTTGAAACAGATATCTATCTTACATCTAAACAGCAACGTTTTTATGTATTTCGGCGTCACCACAACAACAACAAGTGGGAAATAATTAAATTCAAAATACCGGGTGGATCTTCATTGTCTATACCGACACCGAATGGGCCTTCAATATCTACACAAACACCCGCGCCATTTCCACTGCTTCATACATGGCAGAAACATAAGGTAAGTATCGACATTGAAGAACCTGGGGAGTATGATATTGTAGCCATGATAACAGAAGAATCTCTAAAAGAGGGTGATATCTTTGATACCCTTCCTTCTTATATAAATATCTCCCAAATTACAGTAGAGAAAACAGATTTTCCAACATCAACACCAACATCAACACCAACATCAACACCAACATCAACACCAACAGTCCCGAGCTTTGAAGCCATTTTTGCAATCGTAGGATTATTGGCAGTAGCATATCTTTCGAGAAGAAGGAGATGAAACAACGTCTAATAAAGATAGGTAATATATTAAAGACCTTACAGAAATGTGATATTATGGCAGATGGATATTATATATCCTACCCCGTCAGCCATGCTACTATGATCTCTTGAAAGTCTGCAGTAGACATTATATGATCTCTTACTGGAATATTATCCAACCAGTGATGTATAGCCTCCTGAAGTTCAGTTGTCGTAACTACACTTCCCCCGTCTGAATTTACACCCATCCACTCATCTCTCCAATTGCTTTTATTGGTAATCCAAATAGGATTAGTATATGCTCTATTACCCATATCAGTTGACGCTTCCAGTCTGATATATGCAGTCTTTGACATTGGGATCTTACTGCTCAGGTTATAAAAAACCTTCATTCCATGAAGGCTATTCGGACTAAGACGATACCCGGTTATTTCTTCCTCGTCAGTTTCACCGACAATGCCTTGATAAACATGGATGGATGTTACATTTCCGAATTCGGAAGTTGACTTCCATCTGATGCTTAATTGAAAATCACCTCCGGTAATCTCATCACCGATAATTGCATTCTCGCCATACTCGTTTTCTATAATAAAAATAACTAACGGACCATCGGTCATTATAGAATGACCGTTCTCGAGGGCATTGAGGATTCCATCATTACTGAGTGTTCTGGTGTAAACATAAGTCCTGACTTTTCCGAAGGCGTTGTCAGAACTACCTAATATTGTGGTAGCATGACTAAAGTCGCCATGAGCATCACTGCCTCCTGCAATAAAAACATCTTTACGTTCTTGTTTTGTTAATTGTCTTATCCATTGTTCTAATCCGGCATCTCGTTGAATTTCCCAGTTATTACTTTGAGTTTTTTTTTCATTCCAGACCTGAAGACCATTATATCCTACCAGATCATAGTCTTCAATTATCCAGGGCACTCTTCCTAAAATTGCATTATATGACTCTCTATGTCCTTCGGGATGTGCTGCATAACTAACACCACCCTGAGAATTAACGATACTGATAACATCTTCAATATTTAGTGTTTGATCACCTGTTTCAATTAGATCCTCATCAAATTCTCCAGGAATGAAGTCAATACCTGTTCCATTAATATTTGTAAAGTTTTCCATCCCCAAAACTAAGAAATGAATTACTCCTCGATGAGGAGGAACTATCTTATAATTTATTTCATGACCATAACACGATACTTCCTCTCCCAGTATAAGTTTGTACGATTCAGTACAATAAGTATTAACATCCCTTTTAAGTGCATTCCACTTGTGATTGGGGTCTGCTGTTTTACTATCTCTCACATCAAATGAATGGTCAGTAATAGCATTCCAGTCAAGCCCAATGGCTTTACCAGCTTCTACTGTAGCCTCTATTGGAAATCCGAATTCTACATAGTTGTCTGTGTAACTACTATGATAATGAATATCTCCGGGATGCCAGCTCAATATTGTTGGTAATGAATCAGTTGTAATAGTCACATTAAAATGGCTGTGTGAATCGCCATCCGGATCAAATAGTCCGCCAATATCCCTGATCACTACATGAAAACAAACATCCCCGCTTAGACCATACTTAGATGGCTCCAGGTAAGTGATGCCATACCAATCACCAGTATTATATAGATTATAAAATAATTCATTTACTGTAATTCCATACCATTTCGTTTCAGTTTGTAAAAGTGTATCATCAGCTTCATTATTATCTTCATTGCAATCTTCATCCAGATATATTTCAACATTTCCTAAATCATAATCCCCATATATTTCATTGGCATCTTTAACCATAACAAGAATGGGTATCTCATTGGATTGCACACGCCAGGTACCATCGGCAAATACTTCTTTACCAGGATAATTAGCCCATGCCGGAACTATTGTACTACTTGATAGTGAGACTTCATATTCCCTACCTTCATTATCTAATTCCCAGATCGTTCTATGCCCGTGCAATTGAACATAAAGTTTATATTTTCCAACAGGGACTGGAATATTTATGTCCTTTTGTTCATTAATATCAGATTCCCACACAGTTACTTCGGTTTTATCTTCAATTTTAACAATTTTTACGTTCATTGGTTGAAATTCAGGAGCACCTTCTGATGCAATGGTTATATCCGGTGTTAGGTCTAATGTTATTATTCCTTTATTTTCAGTATCGGATGTGAACGCTGATACGGGAATGATCCCGGCTATACATATTATCAGGGCTAATGCAATTTTTAGAATGTTCAATTTTTAAGCACCTCTTTACCTTTATCAATTAAATTTGCTGCTAAAAGGCTGATTCCAATACCAAATAATATAGGCATTACTATAGCAACTAATAATAATAGTAGAGTGCATACCAGTGATAATGGTGAAGAAACTGATATTGATGAATCCAATTCTGATAATGGAAGAAAAAATAATTGATGTGTTAAGTATGCAGGTAAGAAAATGATCTTCCATATAGCAGGTATTTGGGTGGAAATATATTTCCAATTAGTTCCGGCAAAAGCACAAGCATAAAGGGTAATAATATAAATTATCTGATTAAGTAAACCCCATATTCCCCCAATAGCTACATATATTTTGGTCTGTTTATTCATATTGATAATTAATTTTAAATTTAAGGTCATTCTATCTTCATAAAACTTAGGTTTCTTGTAGTATATCAAGTATAGCTTGAGGTATCGAAAATGTTCACATTCCTTTTCTTTTATGTTTTAATACTGCTTTTTTTATATTGTGTAGATCATCAGCATCTGTGAGCAATACATTATTTGCCTCTGCCACAGCGATTGTCTTTTCGGCAAAACCATTTTTAGATATCAACCAGAGTACATCAATGTTTAAGTTCCGGGCCCCTTCAATAAACTGCTTTTTTCTTATCAATAGATCGATATCGGATGGTCTGGTGTTGAAATTAATAACGCAGTTTCAGTAGTTTGTGGGTCTTTCCATCCTGATGTTTGATTTATATCATTCGGTTTTGCAATTGTAGTAGTATCGGGAGTGGCTGTAGAAGTTATTGTTGTTTTCGAAGTTGTCTTTTTAGTTTCTGTAGGTGAAGAGGTTGATTTTTTTTCGATGATTACTATATTACATGTTCCTTCATTGACTTCAACACCAGGAATTTCTTCAGCCTTCGTATCGCCAAGTATCACATTATCTAGAATTAGAGTACATGCTCCTGTATCTGTTGTACTAAAAGTAATTACTGCAAGTATACCGGAATTAGTCACACCATAAGAAACACCTGTTCTGGTTTCACCATACTCAACCTCTCCAATGGTGTTGTTGATCTTATTTGGAATATTTATTGTGCTTGTACCATCTTGACTGAGAAATGTCCCTTTACTTTGATCAATCACATTTAGGAGATTGTTATCAAACGATAGACGATATTGCGCACTTAAAACTTCAGTACCATCCGGATCTACTGTTATATTTACAGTAAAATTCTCTCCCTGAGAGACTTCTATAGATATGGGTTCAATACCTATTGTTGTCATTGCCGAGGTAGTATGTGTCCAAATGCACAAAATAATCAGCATTATGACCAAATATATTAATTTTTTATGTTTCATATTATTCCATAATTTAAACTATTTGCGTTCTTTTCTTGCTATCAACAACACTAAAGCAATCAGTCCGATGACTGAACTAACAGCTCCAAATCCTGGTGATTCATTATTTGCTTGTGTTTGTTTTTCAGTTGTTTCTTCAATTAATGAAGAATGACCTGAACCTTCAACACTATATGTTCCGTCACTGACTGTGGCATTAATCGACTGTGCATTTGAATCAGCTAACATAGCATCTAATTCTAATTTAGATGTCCCGGTCCCTATTACTTCAAAAGTAATTGATGCTAATACATCTGAATCGGTTATACTGCCGATTTCTTGAGGATCACCTGTTCTAGATTCACCATATTCGGCCTTGCCAACGGTGTTGTTAATGTTATTGTATACCTCAATGGTTTCTGTGCCGCCGTGACTGAGGAATGTTCCTTTAATCTGTTCGGTTGCCTTCAAAATATTATTGTCAAATTGCAGTTCGTATTGAGCACCATATATCTCGTGACCTAACGGATCTACCACTATGTCAATGGTAATAATATCTCCTGACGATGCAGTTATCATGTCTGGCGATATGCTTACAGAACTTTCTGCTGCCAGACTTATTTGACAAGAATTAATTAATATGAGCATTACAAATATTAATAAAATAATTATTTTTCGTAATATAATAAACATGTTTTTACCCTCAAAATGATTATATAGTCTTACATTCATTTGAATTACGTTATACTATATAAATTTCTCTATTTGATTCGTCAATTTGCAGTATGACCCCAACATGTTCCGATGATCACAGCATCAAGGATGTTCACATTGCAGTCATTATTCAGATCAGCTCGATCTCCATCTTCATTTTCTTCCCAGAAATTTGTACAAGTTTCACCCCATTTAATTCCTACAAGAGTTGAATCTAAAATGTTTGCACTCCCATCACCGTTTGCATCACCTGCCATGTAGACATTCACCGGTAGTTCTATAACATCATTGATCAGTGGATCGATGTCATCTGTCACTGTCAAAGTGACAATGAAAGGAACATATCCAGCCTCATTCCAGTTATACGATTCATACACATGCTTTATCAACTCATCAGTGCCTGTGGTATCATCGCCAAAATTCCACCCAAAGTGTGTAATGCTACCGTCCGGATCACTGGATGCTGAAGCATCAAATATAACATCACATTTATATTCTGAACCTATGTTATTGTATTGATGCATAGAACAGGCAACAGCTATTGGTGGATAGTTCGGTAATGTTACTGTCTGATTTAGGATCGTTGAATATTTATTTAAACTTGAATTATATCCACGCAAGCTTATTGACTGTATAGCATGCGGAAGAACCGTAGAATTGTAAGACTGTGCAGTGCAGTTAATTACCCAAACACCATTGAGGTTCACTTCTATAAAATCATTATTGGGACCTGTTATCCATGTCCATTTGACCCAGTGACATCCTGTAGAACTTAATAGTCCTGTTGGCATACCAGGTGGATCGAGAATTGTGAAAGTATTGTTTATTATATCTGATGGTATAGTGGTTTCTGTCGGATCTGCTACTTTCAGTTCATTAATTGTTATAGAAAGCACACTTGTTTCATTTGCAATGCCTACGGCCTCTAGAATAAGGTCTGCAAGTTTTACATTACCGCTTATTCCCTCACCATAAGCCATTCCTCCGATCCTGACATAACCGGCTGAATTGTTGATTACCGGATGCATAAAGTCAAATTCGCTGTTTGCAGCACCAGTAATTTGGACTACTGTTTGATCGTAAAAGATGGTAATATCGACAGTCCCAATATGGTTCACATTTTCGATCATGACAGGCATATTTAATATCTCACCAGGTTCTGAAAAAACTTTATTAGTTGAGATAGTTGTGGCTACAGCAGTGGGTAGTATAAATAACATTAATAATACTACAAAGAAAATTGATTTAGATTGTTTTATCATATTAATATCACCTCAATGAAGAATTTCATATTCAATATCAGTCAATATATGCTTTGAGAGATACATTGCATCATAGAATGTTACTGCACCATTACCACTGACATCTCCTACCCGTTCATTCATTGTTTCAAATCCTGGTTTATTCAGGATATGATTGGCAAGGTATGTAGCATCATATAGTGAAACTTCACCATTATTGCTGACATCACCATTGAGTATAACAGTTAATGGTATGCTTACAGATGAATTTACATTTCCAAATGCATCTATAGCACATATTGTTAAATTGTGATGTAAATAGCTTTCATTGAACAAAGCTGTACCAGCAGATGCACTGACTGTCACAGTCCATATATCGGTATCTGTAATGTGAATCATTGGCTGGTCTGACAAACCTCCAATAGTAGAGAGATTGATAGTAACATTTGCTACACCACATTCATCAGTCACTGTGACACTTAATTGACTGGTCTCACCCCATCCCGGATCAGCATCTGTATCTTCAGGAATAGATGACGGATCTGACAATGGATTTATTATTATCGGCGGACTGGTTTCCCATACCGTAAAGGTTCCATTCTGTACAGATGCAGGAATGGGAATTTCTTGGGAACTTTCTTCCTTAAGTTCGTTAATCACAAGACCAAGTGCAGTAGAGTCACCTCCGCTGCCTACAGCATAAAATGTGATGTTTGCGACTCTTACATTTCCACTAAGTCCGTTTGATGATGTCTGGAATGCCCCGATTCTTGTTCTGCCATTGGCATTATCAATCTCAGTATCCATGAAATCAAAATCACTTTCACTGGCATCTACAACATGTACTATTGATTGATTATAAGTGAGAATAATATCGGTAGTGCCAACATTGGTAATGTTCGTGATAATGATTGATAAAGTTGCATTGCTGCCTGTCATAGCAGCCGTTTCACCGATAATAACAATTATTTCCGGAAATGTTTTGAAATCATTTTCTATACTCTGAGCAGAGTTATCGCTAAGGTCTGTGCTATTAACAATATAATAATAAGTAGTGTCTATTGATAATTCAGAAAGATTAATACTATGACGTAATGTATTTTCTGAACTATATACTGTCTGGTTGTAATCTCCGGGACTGGTACCGTATTTGACCAGAGTATCACTTAACTCATTAGTATCCCATGATATAATTGCCGAATTTTTTGTAATTTCAGTAGCACTAATATTGGTTATTATCGGTGGAGTTGTATCTGGTATATTTAGTATTATATTTTCTACAAAGCCGCTTGCATCCATTTCATCCTGTGTAACCGTATGATTGAACTCTGATATGTTACCTAAGTTGTCATTTGCATTGAAATGCAGTACGTCATCACTGCTTATATGTACAAAATTTGTTGATACCTGATAGTAGTTTGAACTATCATTTACATTGGCTATAAAGACTTCATCTGTGTTTAAATTTGTGATAGTCACATCAGGTTCTATGATTGGATCTCCATTATCATAGTTAACAACGCCTGATATTATAAAATGAGTTTCGGTAATATCCACAGTTGCATTGTTAACTATGACACCAGGAATTCCAGCGGCATTCGTATCACTCAAAACCACATTACTAAGATTCAAATCTGTTATTCCGGATCCAATCGCTTGAAATGTTACAGAAGCTAATATACCATATGCAGTTACACCATTTGTAACTTCAAGTCTAGTTTCACCATACTCAGTATATCCAATAGTATTATTGATACGATTTGGCATTACCATTGTATCAGCACCATCATGGCTGAGGAACTCTCCTGGTATCTGTTCAGTTGCATTTAGTATTGTATTGTTGAAATATAGATAGTATTGCGCTCCCAATACCTCAATTCCTTGTGGATCTATTGTTATATCTACAGTAAATAGGTCTCCTTGTTGTACATTCTGATTAGATGGCTCGATACTTATTATTGGTGCGGATATTGCAGGTTGTACCAACAAGCATAGCATGCAAAATGAAAGTATAATTAATAATGTTTTTTTCATATTTAATCACCTCGAAATTATCATGCAATATGTCCCCAGCAGGTTCCTATAATCACTGCATCAAGAATATTTACGACACAGTCATTATTCAGGTCTGCTTTATCTCCATCTTCATTTCCTTCCCAGCAATATGCTCCGCATGTAGTTGAGGCCATCCATTCAAGACCTACACGGCTTGAATCAAGGATGTTCACTATACCGTCACCGTTTGCATCACCTGCTGTATAGACTATCACATCGAATTCGGTCACGTTGACCTTCTGGTGTGGATCTCCGTTATCTGTCACAGTTAGAGTTATATGCATTGATTCATAACTGTTACTGAGATCATCCCAGTTCCAGCTCAGGTATACATGATCCTTCAACTCGCCAGTACCGTAGTTACCGTCGCCAAAACTCCATCTCCAGTTGACGATCTCTCCATCCTCATCATTTGACTCAGTGCCATTGAAAAATACCTTACATACATACTTTTCTCCCTCATTGTTATATTTATGTATGGACTTGCCAACTGCAAATGGCGGCAAATTTGAAGATACACAGACACTGCTGTTATTGGTTTCAACATGCGGGAGTGCCTCACCATCAGGATCTGATACAATCACATGGGTAATATTCAGGTTTGTGCATTGACCTGGCTCTTTTGCAGTGAACTTGATCACTGCAAGTGTTCCCGGGTTTGTTACTCCTATTGATGTATCACTCCTTGTTAATGCAAATGAAATATTTCCTTCATCATTATCGATGGTATTGATAACTAAAATCGTATCTGCACCATCTTGATTAAGGAACGTCCCTTCATTCTGCCACTCTGCATGAAGTACTGAACTATTAAAGGATAGATCGTATTCAATTCCGTAAATCTCAGTCATTCTGGGATTTACCGTTATATTAACTGTAAACTGTTCCTGAAAAGTGACCTCTGGTTTTGAGACTACACTGATCAAGGGCGGCACGTCAACCACTGTGATGGTAATATTCTCGTAATCAATCAATTCGCCATCGCTAACAGTGAATTGAATATCAGGATATATTCCTGCCTGTATAAATGTTGGCGTCCATGAAAATGTATGTGTAGTTGAATTGAAAACTGCTCCATCCGGCATATTGGATGTGGAATACACCAACGGATCACCATCAGGATCTGAAGCATTTACTGTTATTATTAGTGTTTCAGTCTCGTTGATAATTTTATCTCCGATCGGATCGAGTACTGGCGGTCTGTTTACATTAAGAACCTCTATCCTGACAGTCTCATTATCTATACCGCCATTACTATCTGATACACTAAATTCTACCCAGTATATTCCTGAATCCTCATAACCTGGAGTCCAGCTTCCAGTACCTATATTAGAATTAAAATCAATGAACAGGTCTGTTCTGTTGCATGAATAAATAATTGCATCTCCATCAGGATCTGAAGCATTAAGGGTTATAATCAGCGTTTCAGTCTCGTTGATGATTCTATCTCCAACCGGATCGAGTACTGGCGGTCTGTTTACATTAAGAACCTCTATCCTGATAGCCTCATTATCTATACCACCATTACCATCTGACACACCGAATTCAACCCAGTATATTCCTGAATCCTCATAATCCGTTGTCCAGCTTCCTGCGCCTGTGGCAGGATTAAAATCAGTGAACAGGTCTGTTCTATTACAAGAATAAGTAAGTGGATCTCCATTGGGATCAGATGCACTTAAGGTAATAATCAGCATTTCAGCCTCGTTAATGATTTTATCCCCGACCCGATCAAGTACTGGTGGTACATTTGGCTGTATTCCGGGTCCGATGGCAAATAAATCACCATTGGTATTTCCAATAAATATTGTACCGTCAGAACCTATTGCCGGTGATGGATTGTAGATCCTTGGACCTATGAATTTGTTCCATAAATGAGTGCCATTTTCATTGATTGCATGAACATATCCATTCTTTGTTCCTACATAGATAGTACCATCAGCATCGATAGCAGGGGATGAATATATCATACCATTTACAGGAAGGCTCCACTTCAGAGTACCATTCGGATTGATCGCATATAGTATCTGACCTAAGGACCCCACATAGATAGTACCGTTTGTATCGATTGCGGGTGATGATCTAAGACAGTTATCGGCTGTGAATGTCCATTTCAGTGTACCACCAGGATATAAAGCATAAAGTTTGTGGTCATATGAGCCAACATAGATGATACCATTAGTATCGATTGCCGGAGATGACATAACAATATCTCCTGTAGTATATGCCCATTTCAATGTTCCACCTGGATTAATAGCATAGATTTTTCTGTCATTTGATCCGACATATACAGTACCATCCTCACCTACTGCAGGAGATGACTGAACAGCTCTTAGTGTTGTGTATCTCCATTTTTCCGTACCATCCTCCGGATTAATAGCATAGATATTTTTATCATTATTACCGATATATATAGTACCATCCTGTGCTATTGCTGGCGATGAATAAACAAACCCATCTGATGGATCAGAAAACTCCCATTTATTTGTACCATCCGAATTGATGGCATATAATTTCTTATCCCAGCTACCTACATATACTGTTCCGTCTTGAGCTATCGCCGGACTGGAATCTACATAATGATTCATAGTCCTGTACCATTTCTCAGTTCCATTCGGATTAATGGCATAGAGTCTTGAATTTGTATAACTGCTCCCCCGTGTTCCTATATAAATCGTTCCATCATTTCCGATTGCGGCTGAGCCACGTATATCACCTGTTGTGGGGTATATCCATTTTACCATGGAAGTATCCGGTCCATAGTGCGGACTTACTCCTGTATGATTCAGACCATGATGGAACATAGGCCATGGTGTATCTGCTAATTGTGCTGCTACATGAGATGTTGTGAAGTAAATCGCTAAAATAAATATAATTATACAATATTTTATTAGCTTAGTCATTATTATCACCTGGATCTTAATCTTCAATAACCGCAGTTATTGTTTCAATTTCATCTGTCAGGTCAGGATTGCTCTGTGAAGTTGCATTTACATTTATATAATAAGGACCTATGGTATCGTTATCTGCAACAGTTAATGTTATATTTGTATGCTGTCCTGCTTCGATGGTAATATTGTATTGGCTCAATACTGCAAGGCTTGCATTATTTATGTTAATTACATTCAAATCATAGTTGTCTGTTTCATCTCTAATATTCTCAATCGTGATCTGGTAGGTTGTATTATATCCAAGAATAGTGGTTTGATATATAGTATCTACAGTTAAAAAACCAGCAGATCCTACAGAAAGTGATGTGATTCCCAGTATACATAACACAAATCCGATCAAAATTGTAAATTTAATTCTTATATTCATTTAATTCACCCTTTTCTATTTTTCATATATATATCCAATTAAATTCCATAAATTTCTATTAATCGTTCCCCCATGCAGTATGTCCCCAACAGGTCCCGATAATTACAGCATCAAGAATGTTTACTATACAGTCATTATTCAGGTCTGCTTTATCTCCATATTCATTTTCTTCCCAGCAATATGCTCCACATATAGTTGAGTCCATCCATTTAAGACCTACACGGCTCGAATCAAGGATGTTTACAATGCCATCACCATTAGCATCCCCTGCTGTATAAACAATGACATCAAAGAATGTATTTTCATCAAGCTGGTGCGGGTCACCATTGTCTGTTACTGTCAAGATTGCTATGAAAGGATCATAACCTGTTCCATTCCAATTCCAGCTATGGTATATATGGTCCTTTATCTCTCCAGTGCCGTAATTTCCATCTCCGAAACTCCATCTCCAGTTTACGAGTTCTCCGTCCTCATCATATGACTCAGTGCCGTTGAAAGTAACCTTACATGGATACTTTTCTCCTTCATTATTGAACTTATGCATGGATCTGCCAACCGCAATCGGGGGGTGGTTTTGTTCTATGCAGATACTGCTATTGATAATTTCTATTGGAAGGATCTGTTCTCCATTATTATCAGATATAACTACACCACTCAGTGTCAGATCTGAACATTCTCCTTTCTTGCTTGCTGTGAACTTAATAACTGCCAGTATTCCTGGAGTTGTTATACCAGTAGATACACCAACTCTATTTGCAGCAAATGAAACTGTTCCTTCACCGTTATCTATAGTGTTTATAATAACTTCCGTTTCAGCACTATCATTATTTAAAAATGTCCCTTCGTTCTGCCATTCGGCATGAAGCACTGAATTATTAAAAGTAAGTATATACTGGACGCCGTATATCTCATTCATCCTCGGGTCTACAGTAATATTCACTATGAACTGCTGCTGGAACATTACCTCAGAATCAGGGATGATAACACTAATCTGAGGTGCTGCCACTTCTGCTACTGTAATTGTGATATTTTCCAGATCAGTCAGTTCGCCGTCCGTTATTTCAAAGCAGATATCTTGATATATACCTGCCTGTCCAAATGCAGGAGTCCAGGAGAAGGTTTGTGTAGTTGAATTAAATACTGCCCCTCCTGGAAGATTCGATGCAAAGTATGTTAGTGCATCTCCATCAGGATCAAAAGCATTTATGTTAAATTCAAGCAAATAATCCTCAGCTATTGTCTTATTTCCAATTAGATCAAGAACTGGTGATCTATTTGTATTGTTTACTGTGATCGAAATATTTTCGATATCAGTTAAATCACCGTCACTAACCTCAAATTGCACATTATTGTATGTTCCTGCCTGATTAAAATCAGGCGTCCATGAAATAGTTTGAGTTGATGAATCAAATACTGCTCCGGTTGGTAGATTCACAGCAGAGTAAAATAGAGCATCTCCATCAGGATCAATTGCGTTAATAGTGAACTCAAGTAAAGAATTCTCATCTGCTATCTTATTTTCAATTGGATCAAGTAAAGGCGGTCTGTTTGTATTGGCAACTTCAATTGTGATATTCTCCCAATCAGTTAATTCGCCATCGTTGATCTCGAATTGAATATCCTGATATGTTCCTGCTTGCTCATATGTCGGGGTCCAGGAGAATGTGTGCAAATGTTGGTCAAATACTGCTCCTGATGGCAAACCTGCAGCAGAGTAAGACAGTGCATTTCCATCAGGATCAGTTGCGTTAATAGTAAACACAAATAAAGAATTCTCATCTGCTGCTTTATTTCCAATCGGATCAAGTACTGGCGCTCGATTTGTATTATTTACTGTGATTGTGATACTTTCCCAATCAGTTAATTCACTATCATTTACCTCAAAATATACATCCGGATATATTCCGGACTGGTTATAAGCAGGTGTCCAGGAGAATTCTTTTGTATCAGGATTAAATACTGCCCCGTCAGGAAGGTTCGATGCAGAGTAGGTCAATACATCTCCATCAGGATCAGTAGCATGTATAGTGAATTCAAGTAAAGAATTTTCATAAATTGTTCTATCTTTGATTAGATCAAGAACAGGCGGTTGGTTTGTTGTATTAACCACAATAGTAATGTTTTCCCGGTCTGTTAATGTACCGTCGCTGACCTCGAATTCTATATCCTGATATATTCCTGCTTGATTAAAATCCGGAACCCAGGAAAATATCTGTGTACTTGAGTTGAACTCTGACCCGGCCGGGAGATTATATGCAGAGTATATCAGTGCATCTCTATCAGGATCTGAAGCTGATATGGTGAATTCAAGTAAGGAATTTTCATCTATTGTCTTATCACCTATTTGATCAAGTTCCGGCTGTCTATTTGTATCATCTACAATGATTGTAATGTTCTCCCAATCAGCCAGTAGGCTATCGCTTACATTGAAGTGTATATCATGATATGTTCCTGCTTGCCCATATGTTGAGGTCCAGGAAAATAATCTTGTATCCGGGTTAAATACTGCCCCATCCGGTAGACCGGTTGCAGAATATGTCAATACATTTCCATCAGGATCAGTAGCATTAACAGTGAATTCAAGTAATGAATTTTCACTTACAGATTTATCGCCAATATGATTAAGAACAGGTTGTCTATTTGTATTGTTCACTGTTATAGTAATATTTTCCCAGTCACTCAAATCGCTATCGCTAACTTCAAAATGAACATTTAAGTATGTTCCCTCCTGTTCATAAGTTGGAGTCCATGAGAAAGTCCTTGTTCCGGGGTTGAAATTAGCACCATCCGGAAGGTTTAATGCAGAATATGTTAATGTATCTCCATCCAAATCAGTGGCTTGTATAGTGAAATCAAGTACAGTATTTTCATTTATCGATTTATTTCCAACAAGATCAAGCACAGGTGGTCTATTGATATTCTGCACCTCTAACATAATGGTTTCATTGTCAATTCCACCATTACCATCCGAAACACCAAAGTCAACATGATATATTCCGAAATCATTATAATCTGTAGTCCAGTTTCCAGTACCTGTGAGAGGATTAAAATCCATAAACAAATTTGTTCTATTACATGAATAGGTAAGCTGATCACCATCCGGATCAGTAGCATTAACATCTATCATCAGAGTCTCCGTCTCATTGATAGTTCTATTGCCGATCAGATCAAGTACCGGAGGTGTGTTTAATTGGAATCCCGGTCCGAATACATATAATTTGCCGCCATAATTGCCTATATACACAGTTCCATCAGAAGCTATTGCTGGTGATGAATAATAAATTCTATGTCCTGTACCATATTTCCATAAAAGCGTACCACTGGGATTTATTGCATAGAGATTTCTATCATATGAGCCTACATAGATAGTGCCATCTGCATCAATTGCCGGTGATGAAGTGATATAACTTCCTGTTGGGAATTTCCACTTATTTGTACCGTCCGGATTGATTGCATGAAGTTTCTTATCGTTCGATCCCACATAAATTGTACCATCTGCACCGACTGCAGGTGACGATATGATACGACTGCCTGTATAATATTTCCACTTCTTTTTTCCATTCGGATTGATTGCATATAGTTTCTTATCATATGAGCCTATATAGATTGTACCATCTGCACCGATTGCAGGTGAAGATATAATCCAGCTACCTGTAGAATATTTCCATTGTAATTTTCCATCAGGTTTTATTGCATACAATTTCTTATCATACGAACCTACATATATTGTGCCGTCAGGACCTACTGCAGGTGAAGACCTGATTGCACCTTTCGTTTTATAGCTCCATTTCAGTGTGCCGTCAGGATTGATTGCATAGAGTCTGTGATTGTTGTTGCCTATATAAATAGTGCCGTCAGTACCTATGGCAGGTGATGTAAGAACAAAACCTTTATAATTTTGACAACATCCCCACCACCATGGAGAAGATGCACAGAATTTCCACTTTAATGTGCCGTTCGGATAGAGTGCATAGAGACTCCTGTCTCTACATCCCACATATATAGTCCCGTCTTGTGCAACTGCAGGCGTGGAGTCAATGGAATTAAAAATGTTATGAGAAGGGGGGGTCCAGTGCCACTTCTTTGAGCCATTCGGATATATAGCATATAATTTTGAATCCGTTGATAAACATCGGTCATGCGTTCCTATATATATTGTTCCGTCATCTCCGATCGATGCTGAACCGTATATTCGGTCTCCTGTTGAAAATGTCCACTGTACTGTTGAAGTGTCAGGTCCATATTGTGTGCTGAGCCCTGTATGGTTCAGATCATGATGGAACATGGGCCAGGGAGTATCTGCAAGATGTGCTGATGCCGGGAAAATTATAATAAAGCAAGCAAATCCAGCTAATATAGCAATATATCCTTTTTTACTCATTATGTTTTCACCTATTTTTATGTTGGACAATTCAATTCATAACCAGAATACCCCACAAAGTTTTTGAGCAAGATCACATCTCCGACGTCAATATATGCATCACCGTTCACATTTCCATTGCCTTGGAGTGTATACCCTGAATAACCCACATAGTTCTTAAGCAAGATCACATCTCCGACATCGATGAATTCATCACCGTTCACATTACCACAAATGCTGGAAGATGTTATTTCCACACTTCCGTTGCTCACATTGACATCAGGAATTGCTTGAGCACTAATATTGCTCAACAAGACATTATAAAATCCCAGTTCACAGACTCCCGGGTCATCAATTACATTGAATGTGATTGATGCAAGGACACCTGGATCGCTAACTCCAGTTACAGTTTCCCATTCTTCAAATAATCTGTTCTCAGCATATCTTAAAAAGCCGAGGTGGTTGTAGATTTTTTTAGTTGTTACGTATGTTTCAACGCCGTCATGGCTGAGAAAATCTCCTGGTACCTGTTCGATTGCATTTAATAGAGTATTATTAAACATGAGATAATATTGCACACCCACAACAGTATAATTATCAGGATCATCTGTGAGATTTACTTCGGGATCAACCATGATATTAACAGTGAAATTCTCTCCATTTGTAACTTCCAAAGTTGCCGGCTCAACCCATATATGTGCTGCTTGAGCCAATGTAGCAGAGCTGATTAAAATAATTAATATGACTAATATTTTAGCATTCATAATCACTTTATTTCTTTAATTTTGTGTAATAAACATACTTGATGCAGTGATTATCGGGACCTGCTGGGGACATACGGCATGGGTGGTTTAAGAGGGAGAAATCCCTCTTC
>Ga0255426_10077_pt1 | contig 20433 bp, 20 predicted proteins | sample ANMaggSeSYBR02J9_FD_182666 | JGI IMG/M metagenome (GOLD analysis project Ga0255426, IMG submission 182666) | Sediment cell enrichment communities from methane seep in Santa Monica Basin, California, United Staets - ANME aggregate JGI... | ecosystem: Environmental > Aquatic > Marine > Cold seeps >...
TTAATCAATAAGTATTATATGATTATTGCAATACATGGATTAAATGCCGGTGAGAATGTTACAGTATCCTGGACCGACACTGCTATTAGAAATGCCGGTGACTTTGTGGGAATAACAATAACAACAGATTATAATGACATTGTAACTGAAAGCAATGATTCGAACAATGCAGCCCACCTGGATGTTACTGTAGTAAACAATGGCTATAAAGGTAAGACCTATACAGGTGGGTCAAATATAGCGACAATAGCTGAGTATGATCTCAATGGCAATTTAATATATTCAACAGGTGATAGCTTCTATCTGAGTTCTTCAGGCTATTCGCACTGGACAGATTATAGTGTCACATGGACAAATACCGATCTTCCTGTTCCAGTAACAGCAGCGGTGGAAAATGCAAGGCTTTATATTCCATATACCTGGGATATGGGTCCGGTAATGCCAGATGATATCAGTCTGACATTCAATGGAGTTGCCCGGACACTGGATACACACTACAGTGATGAGAAGATGTACGGTACCAGTAGACCATATGGAATGCTGGTATATGATGTAACAGGTGATTATGAAGTAAACGGTAATGTAGCAAACCTGACAAATTCGCACATTGGTGGTGGCAATGTATCCATACGTGGTATGATGCTTGTGACGATATATGAAGATTCTAACGAACCACACCGGCAGATTTTTGTCAATGAGGAATTCGACCTGCTTTTTGGAGGTTCAAGTAAATGCACAACACCAGATGAAGCAACAGCATGGTCACCGTTTACTGGAGTCACTTCAATTGATCTGACAGATGTGATCAATGCCAGATTGATAACATTTGCTCCTGGTGCTGATGAATCCGATAGTACAGATGAAGGTGAAGGTGAACTGATCTTCAACGGACATATCTGGAATGATGAATGGGCCGATAATGATGTTCACCAGATCGGGATCAGTGATCGTGATGTTAAGCCGTATTTACTATCAAATGGCAATGTAGCCGGATTCCAGAGCAATGAAGATTATATAGAAGCAAGCAATGCGATCCTGATTGTAGAATATACAGATTTATCATCTGATCTAATTGTAGAAAAGATACTTATCAATCCGCAAGATGAGCGCTCAGAGGGTATTCTAAGAGTATATGCCAATGCTAATAATGTCATCTCTGCAGTTGTTCTCAATAATAAATTAAATGATATAACAACTGACTTCGATGTCTGTTTTGAAGCAGATGGTGTTAATATTGGCTGTGCAACAGTAACAGGCGGACTGGCAGCAGGTGAAAATACAACGATTGATTTAGTCTGGATACCATCATGTATTGACTATCCAGTTTTATCTGTTTTCCCGCCACAATCACTCCCATTAACAATAAATGCAACCGTGGATTCCGGGGACAGTCTGTCAAAGGTAATCCCGGCTGTACAGGTATATAATACATATGATGTTATTGGTGGTGTGGTCAACAACGGTTATATCAGCAAGAATTTTAACTGTGATACACAACAAGACCCGCTTGATCAATTCAAGTATTACAGCCTTACCGGCGGTGGTGTAGCATATAATGTAAGCGGTGAGAAGATCAGTACTTTTGCTACTCAGGATACTGATACAAGGTTTCATCATATCGATCTTCCGACCAATGCAACAGTAGTAGACGCAAGGCTCTATGTATACTGGTATGACAGATGGGGTAATTATGAGACATATCCGGGCGGGTGTCTGGCAGATCTGAATGTCAATTTCGAAGGTACGGACCTGACTCCTGAAGCAGTATACCAGGACTCGAAAGGATTTGGGTTTTATCAATCACCTAAAGGAAATACCGCATTTAATGTCACCTCACTGGTAAGTGGATCAGCAGATTATACAGTTGTAGTCAAGAACATGGAACCTGTAGGCGGTAATAATACCACACTACTGGGTGAGATGCTGGTTGTGATCTACGAAGGTGCGGATCATGCGCAAAATGTCAGGATATGGATGCTTGAAGACACTGATTATCTTTTGGCTGCAGACGATACACACGGTAGTAAAAACTACTCTGTATCTCCTGAGATGGCAACTGCAACGGTGGCATTTAGTGGCTATATCAACCTTTCAGATGTTGATAGTACAAGATTAATAGCAGTCGCTGCACAGGGAATGCAGGCAGGATCCGATCTGCTCTTTAACAGTGATGTTATCAAACCTGATGCCTGGGATACAGCTTCTGAGGCATATCCTGACAGCAAGATCAATGTAGAGGATATACCAGTAATGTCCAGCTTACTTGCAAGTGGCAATACTATGGGATTCCGTGATAACGGTACCGGTGGAATGCAGGCTTGTAATGCGATTTTGGTAATTACCGGTGAGACCGGAGGTTGGAGAGACAGATGGATGGGTCCGGATTCTGAAGAAGGATCAGTAGTCACGACATCTGAACTCCAGGATGCTATTCATCACTGGTTGGATGATATTTTAGTACCGGGATCGAGTCACAAGTTGACTACGTCAGATCTTCAAGAAGTCATAGCTGTATGGCTTTCAGGATAATATCAAAGAGAATTAAAAAAAATCAACAATAATAGTCAGCTCCTTTAAGGAGCTACTTTTTTTTTTTTATTGGCATGGTAAATATAAATGTACTACCCTTGTCATGTTCACTCTCAATCCAGACTTTTCCACCATGCATTTCCACAAACTGCTTGACCAGGGCCAGACCCAATCCGGTTCCGGTAAATTGTCGAGAGTTTGACGAATCAATCTGTACAAAAGATTTAAACAGTTTTTTTTGATCTTCCTCCGAGATCCCTATTCCTGTATCTATTACTTCAATCCGGATATGATCATCAACACGTTTTGCATCTATTGTGACTGTACTTCCTTGTGGTGAGAACTTGATGGCATTACTTATAAGATTGAAGAGGATCTGTTTAAATTTTCTTATATCTGCCTGGATAATAGAAAGTTTTTCATCCACTACAATATTCAATATAATTTTATTCTTTAATGCAATAGATACAACCAGGGTCTTCACTTCATTGATTGCATCTAAAATCAAAAAATCCTCATAGATCACTTCCATCTTTCCAGCTTCAACTTTTGACAGATCAAGTATATCATTAATAAGATTCAAGAGATGCTTACCGCTGATAAGGATATTTTGAGAATATTTCAACTGTTTTTCATTAAGCGGTCCGAAAGTCTCATCATGCAGTATTTCTGAAAATCCTATGATGGAATTAAGTGGAGTTCTCAGTTCATGACTCATAGTAGCCAAAAACTCGGATTTTGTTTTATTAGCTATTTCAAGCTCTTTTGTTTTCAGGTTTAATTGATCAAGATATTGATTACTTGAGATCGCAATTGATACCATAACTCCTATTTGTCCAAGCATTTGCATGTCTTGTTTGGGAATATCCCGTATTTTCGTATCATATAGAACATAGGTCCCAAGTACACGATCTTTACTTAATAGAGGTACCCAGACCATATTTTTCACATTATATGATCCGAGTATATCCCGCCATGGTGCCAGGCGAGGATCTGATAGAGGATCATTCAATTCAACGATCTTACCTGTTTCAACTGCTTCTCCTGAAGGACTTGAAAGTACAGGAACATCTACCTGATTCACACGTTTAGGGTAATCATCAGGCAGATTATAGCTTGCAAGCATGTTTCCATCGCCTTTTTCATCTATTGTGATAACAGTGCCAAATTGAAAGCCTCGAGTATCACATATCGCTTTTAATAAATTTCGGATATAAATCTTTGGTGGAGAATTAATATCAATTTGGGTTATTAATTTGTGTAACCTTTCCATTTATGTATATACCTCGATCTCCCGTTTCAATGCAGGGTTAACACTACAGTACATCTGGGGATCACCTGTTGTCCAGAAGGTACATTCATTACACTGTGTACACTTATTAATATCCGATTCGTGTCCGTGAAGTGATTTATTCACCATTCCGGGATCTGCCACCTGGGCCCGTCCCATTGCAATAAGGTCGGATTTTCCTGATGATATGATCGATTCAGCTTTATCAAGTGAGTAAATACTTCCAACAGCACATATAGGTACACTGGTGTATTGTTTTAACTCTGATGCTATATTAATATGCGGTGTTTCACCAAGTGAGGATGGAGGGACTATTCTATCCATTGATTCGTATACACCGGCTGATACATTCAACATATCCATCCCTGCTTCCTCAAAGAGAGGGATGATCTTTCTAAAGTCAGCAGGTGTCAATCCTCCGTCAACGAATTCATTTCCGCTGATCCTCACACTGATTGCTATTCTATCAAGTCTGGCTCTGATACCTTCAATGATCTCTACGGTTAATCTGGCTCTGTTATAGGTATTACCTCCGTATTGATCACTACGGTGGTTTGAATACGGTGAAAGGAATTCATTAAGCAGGTATCCATGAGCAGCATGCACTTCTACTATGGAAGCTCCGGCCTGCTCAGCTCTGACGGCTGCATCAATAAAATCTTTTCGTATCATATCTATCTCACCTATACTCATCTCACGTATTTTATAATCAGGGTCGAATTGAGACATCACCGGGCACGGGATAGCACTTGGAGCCAGTAGATCATATCCAGTGACACTGCTGGCTGCCTGTCGCCCGTAATGAATTAATTGTATACCTGGTATGCTTCCACGTCTCGATATCTCGCTAAAGAGGTTTGTCAGTCCCGGTATACATTCGTTACTGTCTATTCGCATAATACGATCAAAGGCTATAGTATTTGGTGATACTGCGGCTGCTCCTGTAAAAATCAGTCCGCAACCTCCATCTGCAAGTGCTGTGTAAAAATTCAGGAGTTTATTTGAAACCGTACCATCGTTATTTGCATAATTTATCTGCCATGCAGGAAAAACGACGCGATTCGGAAGTTCTAATCTGTTAATGCTCAAACGTGAAGATATGTTCTGATATTTATTATTATTATTCATAATTTTTCCCCCTACTCTTAATATATTAAATGTATTGATACTAATAATAATTATTAGTTATACTATAAAAAAATCTCTATATATCAGTCCGTTTACTTTCAGTCCATATCGTTTTTCTATTAAATAAACGGTTTTTTATTGCAACTGCTCCGCAGAAAGTGATCAACCATACATGAAATAATAGTCCTGATGTCTTAATAATAACATGATCATGTCCTTTTATCCATAATCTTAAACTGTAGATAAGAACAAAGGGCATTAATATAAAAGCTACAAAAGGAAGTGTCATAGAAATGAACCATGCAATTCTTCGAGTGATTGGTATTTGTGCCCTGGGAAATGATATTATATTCCGGGCAAGTCCTTCCAGGGACCCGGACATCCACCGTACTCTCTGGTTATAGAGTTCTTTTATGGTGGTTGGGGCCTGTTCACCAACTTTAGTTTCTGCCAGTACTGGTTTCTTACCTGAAATATAGATCTTCTGGGTAAAATCCAGGTCTTCACAATATACCTCCTCATTCAATTGCATGTCATCAAATGCATGGGCTTTAATCACTCCGATAAGTCCGTTGAACTGTTTGAATCCGTCATATTTTTCAGATAATCGATATATATCTTCAAAAAAGGTATATTCAGCAGCAATTGTCCCTGCTACCCACCCTGAATCCTTATTGATAATATACCGCACACCACTTGCAATTACAGCCTCATGATCTCTATTTATTGCATTGATACATTGCAATAAATAGTCGGGGTCCGGACGGCTGTCAACATCGAAAAGTGCAATATAGTCAGCATCTAATTCCCCTTCCGGTTTACGGATGCTCTGCAAGCCGTCATTAATCGCTCCTGCTCTGCGTCCCCTGGTATCAAGACGGCATATATTTTCTATATCTTCATTCTTCAAATATTGGATACGTTCATCAGGCCCATCCGGACAGTCCACTATGTATATTAATTTAACATCAAGATCACTTATAATAAGATCTCGCTGTGATATAATAGACTTCTTGATTATTGATAATGGCTCAAAAGGCGCTACTGGAATGAAGATTTTTACTTTTTTCATTTAGATTCTAATGAAACCGGACCCTTTCTATTATCATATGGATTAGTAAGTTCTAAGACTTTGGATTCATTTCTAAAAATTGAAGACGAAACTGCTCTGCACAACATGCATCTATTTGATTCCAGGTTCACTACCATATTATACTTATAACCACATACTTTACATGTGAACATCATTTTTTATACACTCCCATTATTTATTTTTTCTTTATTAACCTATTTTCTTTTTAAAGATATATAATAATGACGGCATATCATTCCGATCGACACAAAACTCTTAATACTGACAAAGGCATATGAAAATGAGATTTCAATGATCATTTCAATGGACCTTGAGTTAAAGGATATCCCGGGACAACTTGTTCATGCCTTGATACCACTATCGGATTTTGGTGCTAATATCATGAGTGTATTACATCACCATGATCAACCAACGCCCAGCGGTTCAATTCCTGTACAGGTAGTATTTGAACTGAAGAACGGAAGATTAAAGGACATCATCACTGAACTGGAAAAGAATGATATACGAGTTGTTACAGTAGGAAAGAAACGTCTTTATGAAGAAATAACTGTTATACTTATAGGTCATATCGTCCACAACGATATGAGCGATACTATCGACCAGATCGACAATACCGGTTTTGCAGAGGTTGTGAGCATTTCCATCTCTATGCCAGGGATCAATGAACAATCATCTGCTTCTCTGGTCATTAATGCCGAGGATAAGAATAAACTTATCGAGGCCATGAATATTTTGAAAATGGTTGCAAAGAAAAAGAAATTACTTGTTATTGAACCGATCGAGAATAGTTTTGAGTAGGTGAAATAGTGAAAACAATCAGGCTTTCTATAATAGGATTCGGGGCAGTAGGCCAGGGTGTGGCACGTGTATTAATAAACAAGCGTGATTATTTAGCACGCCTGGGTATAAATCTTTTAGTAGTGGCTGTGACAGACAGTCACGGGGCATGTATTGACCCCGATGGATTAGACCTTAAGGCTGTATTACAAAGAAAAAAAGAATCAGGTACTGTTGCTACTTCAAATACATCCTCTCTTGATGTTATAAAAAAGACAGACCATGACCTTGTAATAGAAACCACGCCAACAAATATTGAAACCGGTGAACCTGGATTAACTCACATATTCGAATCATTTAGACACGGGCGGCATGTAGTAACCTCTAATAAAGGACCTCTTGCATTGCAGTATAAGCAGCTATATAATGAAGCCAGGAACCATGGTGTTATATTCAGGTTTGAAGCCACTGTGGGCGGAGCAATGCCCATATTGAACCTGGCACATGATGCTCTTGCAGGAAACAGGATCATTAGTATTGAAGGGATACTGAATGGTACATGCAATTACATACTAAGCAGAATGACAGAAGAATCTCTTTCTTACAAACACGTACTTGGGGAAGCCCAGGACCTTGGTATTGCTGAATCTGATCCGACTTATGACGTTGAAGGTATTGATACTGCATGTAAACTTGTTATTCTGGCAAATGCCATATTTGAGATGGATGTTATATATGACGATGTTGAAGTAACAGGGATCACAAAGATCACATCTGAAGCACTTTCTCTTGCAAATGTTGAAAATAATGTGATCAGGTTGATCGGTGAAGTACAGGACGGTAATAAAAGAATAATGAGAGTAGCACCCAGATTAATATCAAAGCATCATCCACTGGCAGTTGGAGGCACTTTGAATGTAGCTTTGCTAAAAACCGATACTGCAGGTCCTATATGTATCAGTGGTAAAGGGGCAGGGTCAATGGAGACTGCCAGTGCTATCTTAAGCGATATCATTGCTATCTGTCATAAGAATACTTGATCGCTCACGATTGTTTGATTATTCGATTGTTTGATTATTTGATTGTTTGATTATTTAAAGGATATGTCTATCGTATGTCCAGCCAATTGAAAAGAGTAAGGATCATTGCAGATTTCCAGTTTGGAAAAGATATAGGTGAGGCTATGTTTCCAGACGGATCAGAGTTTATACTGTCAAGGACCGGAAGGGTCAGACAGATCACAGATAATGGAGTAAGGATTGCTACAGTGCGGGCCCGTGATGGCCTTTTGACATTGAGTATAGAAGGTGCTACTCGTCTTCACAGGTTCATGAAGGATCCGGGGATGAGAGTTGTGGTGAATTCCGATGCCGTACCTTTTGTCAGGAGTGGAAAGACGGCCTTTGCCAAACATGTGATTGCTGTGGACCCATTAATACGTGCTATGGATGAAGTACTGATAACAGATGAAAAAGATAATCTACTTGCAACAGGTCAGGCAGTACTATGTGCTATTGAAATGATAGATTGCAAGCGTGGTGCGGCTGTAATGGTGCGCCAGGGTATTGAGGATTAATTAAGCACCCGTATTGTGCAGGGCTCAAAGGTGATAAATATGGATTGTAACAGGGTACATCTGTATATTTCCGGAAGGGTACAGGGAGTATTTTTCAGGTATAATACTATGAAAAGGGCTATAGAGCTAGGATTAACTGGCTGGGTAAGAAACAGATCGGATGGAACAGTAGAGACTATATTTGAAGGCCCCTTAAAACAGGTGCGGGAAATGGTAGTGTGGAGCCATTCAGGAGCGCCTCCTGCAGTTGTTACTGGTGTGGAGGAAAAATGGGAGGACCCTACCGGAGAATTTGATTCCTTTGATGTTGTGTATTGATGATATTATTGTATAAACATGTGGCAGATAATATAAACATTGATTTATACAGATAAATCCTATCCCCGCTCCTATTTACCAGCCTTTTTACTTTTCCCAATAATCTTAATAATTACAAGAAGACAACCCATTGCCAATAGCCCGACAATTACGAAAATGATTATAGATATTGATATTTGACCTGGTTTTTCCACATCATCTACAACTATAGTACCGGTTGAAGCTAAATTTTCCCTCAACAGTATCGGATCATATAGTATGAACCTTCTCTCCATTACTGCCCATATTCATTCACAGCTTCAACAATCGCATCCACAAAGTCATCTGCAGTGGCTCCGACCATCTGTATCTTATTCTCTTTAAAATATGCGTATACTTTTTTTTCTATATCCACTCTTTTAGTTTTTGACCCAATAAGCAGGCTTTCCAATGAATCAAAATCAATATCATTTATTTGCATAAAATCGCCAGTAATCCCGGCACTCATTATAGTTCCTTCATTCAAATATAATGAAATCCTGATAATTCCTTTTTCTGCAGGATAGATACACCTGGCATTTGATACACTGCAGTGACCTGGTCTGAGTATAAATTCCTTTGACGAAAAAAGATCCATTTTTTCCATCCATATCTCTTTTTCTTCTTCATTCAATTCCTCTTTTATTAATTTTATGCCCAATGCCTCTTCAAAACCCAAAATAAGATATTTTCTTAGTTCCAAAGGAGGTATTTCTCTTCCTAATTCCTGGATAATTGTGGTGATCCTTTTCTGCACAGATGAAACCCCTTTCTTTTTCAGTTTGGGTTTTGGGATCCTGGCAATCTTCATAAAAGTGTCCATATCAAAATCCCATATGACACTACCGTATATCAGCAATGAATTGTGTCTGCTCATCGCTGTCATTCCCCCAACCTTCTTATCCCCTATATTAATATCATTCATTGGGGCGAATTTCGCATCCAGGCCGAGTTTTTTAAGACCTATTATGACACCTCTTGACAATGTCTCAAAATTCCGATCCATATCATTTAAGACCCGGGGGTCCCTTTTGTCTATACAGATCCCCCATGATGTAGCGCCAGGAACCATTAATCCTGCTCCGCCACCTGTCTCACGCCTTTCGATTGTTATTCCAAGTTTTTCACATTCTGCAATGTCGCATTCTTCCTCACAACATTGATTTCTACCCAGGGAAAGCACACTGCCAGGGCATTCTTCTAAAAAAACAGTATTAGGACTTACTCCTTTAACCATCCCGTCCACGAGTGTGGAATGTATGGAATTACATCTTATTACTTCCTTTTCCTTTACTTCGAGATACCGCCATTTGCTGTTTGTATAGTTTTCATTTATAATTTTCTTCATTTTATCATCCATATTTTAGTTTATAGGAATCAGCTGTCTATTATTTGGATAAAAATAATTATTCTACAACCATCCTCTCTTCCTTATAAAAACCATCATTCCCACTCCAGTGATAAACATAACCAGAAGAACCATGGGGTAACCACATCGCCATTCGAGTTCCGGCATATATCTGAAGTTCATCCCGTAAACACCCGCTATAAAAGTCAGAGGGATGAATATTGTGGCAATGATCGTTAATACTTTCATAATTTCATTCATCTTATTGCTGATACTCGAGATGTATAGGTCAAGCAGTCCGGAAAGCATATCATGAAATATTTCAATTGTGTCGATCACATGGATCGTATGATCGTGAACATCCTTGAGATATATCTCGGATGACTCATTGAACATATCTGATTCCCCTCTTTCCAATCTGCTGATCATTTCTTGCAGAGGCCAGACCGATTTACGAAATTGCAGCAATTCCCTTTTTAGACTATGAATAGCCTGCATGGTTTCTGGTCTTGGTCCATCCAGGAGGTCTTCTTCCAGATCTTCTATCTGATCTCCAATTCCCTCAAGGATTAGAAAATAGCCATCAACGATCACATCTATCAAAGCATAAGCAAGATAATCAGCCCCCTTCGTTCTAATACGTCCTTTTCCGCTTATGATTCTTTGTTTCACCGGATCAAAGACATTTCCTTCCTCCTCCCGGAAAGATATAACGAAATTCGACCCAAGAATCAAACCAACCTGTTCCACCTTTATCTTCTTATCCTTTTCCTCAAAACAGATCATCTTCAATATAAGAAAAAGGTAATCATCAAAATCCTCCATCTTAGGACGTTGTTCTGTATTTGCAATATCTTCTAAAACAAGAGGATGGATGTTGAAGTGCTTGCCAATCTTCTCTATGATCTCTAACTGATGAAGACCATCTATGTTTATCCAGGTGATGTTTGGGGTATCCTTGTATGGAAAAGATTCCTCAATCGTCTCCAGTTTCCTTTCCTGAAATTGTGTCTCATCATAATCGATTATCGTAATTCGTTGCTTTCCAGCTTTTCTCTTACCTATATGGACGAGAGTCCCGGGAGGGAGACCCACTTTCTCTGACCTTTTTCTATATAATTTACTAAATAATTTTGGCATAACAATCCACCTGATACTGCCTTATAAATCAAATCCAGCTAACTTCTTATTTATGAAGCTCATTGGCAAACCAAACCGTCCGCTGTGGGAAGGCAATCTCGATTCCGTTTTCTTCCAGACCCTTCTTTATATTCCACAACATTTCCATTTTAAGATCGTACCACTCAGTGGGAGGTGCCCATATCCTCACAATGATATTGACCGCGTTATTTCCGAGATTATCTACAAAAACCGTTGCAGATGGACTTTTAAGGGCAATAGGATGCTCTTCGATCAGGTCTTTAATAATCTCAATAGCCTCATCAGCATCATCGCTGTACCGTATTCCAACAACATACTCAAATCTTCTTGCGGTATTGACAACATAATTTGTTATCTTGTTAGTAAATACCTTCTCATTTGGTATCCTGACATACAATCCTTCATAGGTTCTAATTATTGTCGAGACTGTGTGAATGTCTTCTACAAATCCTGAAGTTCCATCGATATTTACCTGATCGCCGATCTTAATAGGCCTCTCAATCATCAGGAAAAGCCCGGAAACCAGGTTACCTACTATACTCTGGGTTGCAAAACCTATCACTATACCAATTATACCCCCTGCAACGAGCAAACCTGACAGCTCAATTCCAAGACGCCGAAGGACAAATAATACAGCAATGACAATAATCGTGTAGTAAATTACTTTAATAACAATCTCCATAATGTCTCTGCTCATCCTATCCTTAAGCGACCTTCTTAGGTAGATTACTACTACTCTGGCTATTAAGATTGCAATTATTAGAAATACTACAGTCTCAAGAAGGTCGAAACCGGTGACGTTTCCATAAATAATTTTTTCAAGGATCATATACCTTCTTCCATAAGAAACTTTGTTGCAATCATAGGAATCTTTCTTGAAATATAAAGTTCTAAGGATCTCTTCATCCCTTTCTCAAGACGAGAGCCGACAAAACCGATTTCTGCGATCTTCTTGCTCAAGATCTTCATATTCGCGTTCATAGAGACCATATCATCACTGTAGTAGATCTTCATTCCATATGCATTAAATACTGCCTTTGTTACTTCTACCCACCTCATGGTTGTGTTTCTCATGCTAAGTTCTATTCCACCTTCGTAAATTGGATTTATATCAGGCATTGTGGAATAAACACCACTCTTCCAGTACTTGCATATAACACCATTTTTAATAGAACCATACAGAGTAAACTTTTGCTTAGCCAGGGTGAGGACATCAATAATCTGATACTCCTTCTTTCCATGCACGAAAATACCGATCTCGACTGGAAATGTTATAAAGATTTTTTTATTTGTCATAGGTTCGATAAAAATTGACTTTTCAAACTCTATAAGGAGATATGGAGTCAGCTCTTTGGGCATGTTCAATGGTTCAATAGGATTAATGAGGACTTTGCTGTTACTTGACAAAAAAATATTCTCAACTTCTTCATCCATACACTTTCTTTTGTAAAGAAGACCTCCTCTGTCTTTCTCAATAGAAAAAGAGATTCCTTCATAGACGATTCTCAAAGGAACATCATGTAAGCCGAAGATACCAGATTCTTTCATTGTTTATCCGTCCCTTACTGAAAATACTTCAATGATAGCATTGTATATTTTTCTTCTTAGTGTTATAATTATTTCCTTCTTCACTTTTAATTTCTTCTGATCAAAACAAGCTTCGTTCAGATAGAGCTTACGATACCTAATGAATAATATGTTCATGACTATATAGTGATTTTGCTGGCAATTTAAAAATCTTATGACAATCTATATTGGTGTTCTGACCTAATGGTTTGTATAAACCTGTCATCGATATATTCTAATATAACATAATATAAGCAATAAGAAAAATCCGAGTATTAGCGAGGATTATGTTCTTATAAAATATATACAGTGAAAATAAAATGAACACCACCACCCAGATCATTACTATCGATTTAACAAACACTAATAAAACTCAACAATATTCCTTAATACAACAAGCTGCTGCAATCATTAAAAAAGGAGGTACTGTTGCTTTCCCCACAGAAACAGTATACGGCCTGGGAGCTAATGCCTTAGATCCAAATGCAGTTAAAAAGATATTCAAAGCAAAGAACCGACCATCTGACAATCCCTTGATTGTTCATATCTCATCAAGAGAACAGATACACGATCTTGCCGAAAACATCCCGAAAACTGCCCTTAAACTTGCAGATACCTTCTGGCCAGGTCCGCTTACAATGATCCTCAAGCGAAAAAAGATAGTACCTGATATTACGACGTGCAATCTTGATACAGTTGCTATCAGGATGCCTGATAATCCAATAGCTCTTAAACTGATAACACTTAGTGGTGTTCCTATAGCCGCACCCAGTGCCAATCTGTCAGGTAGACCCAGCCCGACAACTGCCCGGCATGTGATAAACGACCTTAACGGCAGGATAGATGCAATCATTAACGCAGGGCCAGTAGAGATTGGAGTTGAATCCACAGTAGTAGATATGACATCAAGTATACCGGTTATTCTTAGACCTGGCAGAGCCGGAATTGAGGAATTAAGGGAATACATTGGTGAAGTAAGAATTGGTTATAAGGATCAAACGACTGCTGAAAAAGAAATTGTCAGATCACCTGGTATGAAATACACTCATTATTCTCCCCGGACAAAGGTGGTATTGGTTGAAGGCGGTGGGGGTGTGGTTGCAGATAAGATAATAGAACTAATATTACAATATCAAGAAGATAAGATCAGTTATGGACTTCTTGTATTAAACGAAACTGCAGAGCATATCGCAGAATATATAACTATAAAAGAGATGTTCTCATTAGGTAAAAGGAATAAACCATCGGATGCTGCATATAACCTGTTTGCCGGTCTACGGTATCTCGACGAAAGAAATGTGGACGTGATCATAGTAGATGGGTCGCTGGGACATGAAGGTATAGGAGAAGCTGTTTGGAACAGGTTGAGTAAAGCTGCTGATGAAATAATAGATGTTACATAACGGATGTGGTCTTATGAAACCTGAAAAAAAAGATCAAATGACTAATGAACAGCAATATAAAGCGATTGTTAATAGAAACAGGAAGATAAGCAGGGTTAATATATTTATATTAGGTGCCGGATTAATATTAACATTTCTGGATGAGATAGTGATAGGGACAGTCCTTATCTATATGGGTATTGCAATATTTCTATTCACTTTGATCACTAATATTCTGGGTTGGTTGAAGGTAAGGAAATAGTATAAAACTGACATATCATCAGGCACTGTACCATTTCCCAGTTATTTTTCAGACACGGATTTACACGGATTTACACAGATTTGATTTTGATCAAATACCTTCTATCACAAACTCAATAAAATCTTATGATATCGACCACAACAACCTTAAATCCGTGTAACCTGCACGCCCTTCAGGCGTAGCAGGCACTCAACTCCGCAGGAGGTGGGTGTATCTGTGTTACCTGCACGCCCCTTAGGCGTTGCAGGCATTCAACTCCATAGGAGTTGAATGTATCCGTGTCTATGTAATTATCGATTTAAATAATCCTCTATTGAAATAACTGGTTTTTAGGACAGTGCCATATCATCAATACCAAAAATATTGAATTTGTTTTCAAGACCACACAGGGAAATTATTATCACATTACAATGAAATCTATCTCCTACTATGACCAGTGCAATGGAGATATATCAACTCCTCCCAAAAACAAACTGTAAAGAATGCAATGAATCCACATGCATGGCATTTGCAGTAGCATTATTATCAGGCAGCAGACAATATACCGAATGCCCGCCGCTCATTAAAGATGATAAATTCCATAATTCCAGGATAAAACTGGAAGAGATATTAAAACCCATACAGGGAGCCGAAGAGACAGGTCTCATAGTACATGAAGAACTATGTTCGGGATGTGGCAACTGTGTTGTAGCATGCCCTGTTAATGTAGCCAATGATCCTCACGGCTCAGGTAGAGGTTTCGGACCCACCAATGATAAGGTCATATTCAGGGTAATTGACGGCAAAGTAAAAGCAGCCAATATTGAGGAATGCAGACGATTCGGTAAAAACAGGATCATGTGCAATGCATGTATCGACCCCTGCCCTACAGAAGCTATTGAATTCGTTTGAGGAGGAGGAGGAATATGAGTGATATCACAACATGGATATGCACCGGATGCGCTCTTCTTTGTGAGGATATCCAGGTATATGCTGCCAATGGTCAGATAGAAAAAGTAGAGCATGCATGCATGATGGGTAAAGCCAGGGTTACCGGATGTAAACACACTGCAAAACCAATGGTGGATCACACCGAAGTAACTATTGATAAAGCCATATCCAAAGCAGTGCATATCTTAAAAAATGCTGACAATCCGGTGCTTTACGGTTGGGGTAATTCCACATCACAGGCCCAAATAGCAGGAATAGAATTAGCCAGGGTCCTTAATGCAGTTATTGATTCAACCTCTTCATTCTGTCAGGGTATCACTATCAATGAAATATTACAGGGACATATGCCTTCATGTACACTGGAAGAAGTAAGAGAAAAAGCTGATGTTATTCTCTATTGGGGTGCAGACCCGATGAGCTCACATCCCCGTCATCTTTCAAAATACTCATATTTCCCAAGAGGAGATATGCGGCAGCACGGATATGAAGAAGACAGAAAAGCTATTGCCATAGATGTCAGGCAGTCCCGGACAGCCAAGATATGTAAAGATATGTTCTATCGTATACCACCTGGTAGTGATCTTGAGTTCATGAAAGCTCTTTTGGATGCACTGGATGGTAAGGTACCAAAGTTATCCTTTGATATGGATATAAAAAGACTCCTGGAATTGGCTACTCTATTAAAACAGTGTGAGTTTGGCGTTATATTTGCCGGACTGGGTCTGGTCTATTCCATCAAAGAAGACATACAGATACTATCCGGACTAATAAGTAAGTTAAATGAATTATCTAATTTTTCACTCATACCAATGGTAGGTCATTTCAATATGCGCGGGTTTAATCATAATCTTTTTAATGAAACCGGGTACATCCACAGTGTTAAATTCACTGATAAAGGTCCTTTATCAGGAGTTGAGTATTCTATAATAGAACAATTAAAAGGCAATGCTGATGCCATGCTAATCATAGGTTCCGATCCGCTGGCTAGTCTTCCGGGTGCCTTATTAGAACAGATAGAGAATATCCCGCTCATATTAATTGATCCATGCGAGAACCTGACTACCAGGGCAGCAGATGTGACAATTCCGTGTAAAGCATCAGGTATTGAAGAAGGCGGAACAGCTTACCGGATGGATGGAGAAATAATAGAACTATCACCTTTTATACAAAGTAATGGCATGTCTGATGAGATGATAATACAGCGAATTATAAAGGAGATCGACTGATGGCAGTGGATATAGGCAAGTTCATCAAAGCCCCTGAATATAATGTAACAATAGTTACATACAGGGATGTTTTCCAGTCTGCTGTATGTGAAGAGGATCGTTTAAGCAGTGAATATCAAGATCTATCGGCCGTAATAATACTGGACGCTGCGCAGATGAAACATATGGGGATTGTTGAAGGTTCAAATGTCAGACTCACCTCAAAACACGGGAGTGTAGTGGTAAAAACCAGGGCATCACAGCAAGAAGAACAAAAAAACATAGGATTTATGGTCAATAGTCCCTGGTCAAATGCGTTAGTATCAATTGATACATCCGATGGTTTTCCTGGTTATAAGCATATTGAAGTTACGATCGCAGTATCAAAGGATGAAATAACCAGTCAAAGATGAGACTCAATTCTATCCAATTCCTCACAAATACATCCATGATGATGTCCTTAATGTTCATCCCTAACCTGGCTGTTGAGATGGGAGCTGACTATACCCTGGTGGGCATCATAATGTGCATAAACGGTTTATGCCTGTTCATCTCAACCTATTTCTTTAGTAAGATGGCTGATACCCGGGATATTAAGAAACTGCTGGTTATTGGTCTGTTACTCACTGCACTTGCATATTTTCTCCAGGTATTTGTCTATGATCTTTTGAGTCTTGCTTTGATACGTGGAGCTGTGGGTATCTGCATAGGCATTTATCCGGCTGCCTTGATCATGCATATATACGGACATAAGCGCAGTATAGGCAAATTCAGTTCATTCGGTGCTCTTGGCTGGGCTGCCGGGTTTTTAGGTGCAGGTATAATAGGTATAATAGGGGATTATAACAGGATATTCATTGTCAGTGCATTATTAACATTATTTTCTTTTTTTATTGCTTTAACAATACCCAGGGTAGATGTGGAAAGGATCAAAGTGGATTATTTCTCTTTCTCAACAATTAAAAAGAATCTTATGATCTATCTTTCGTTCTTTTTACGGCATTCCGGTGCAGTGGGCTGCTGGACGATTTTCCCGTTATTTATGAAAAGTGTCGGTGCTGACATGTTCTGGACCGGAGTGTTGTATTGTATTAATCCACTTATCCAGTTCATTATAATGCGCCGGCTGGATAACAGGAATATGGTAATGATTGTAATAGTAGGGTATATACTATCTGCAGTCGCATTTATTAGCTTGATCCCTGTTAAGATATATTATCACATTATACCATGTATGATATTAATTGGATTGTCATGGTCGTTCCTGTTTGTGGGTTCCACGGAACTGCTCCTGGCACGTAATCGAGATAAAGCAACAGCTGCTGGTTTTCTTAATTCTGTTATAAGTCTGTCTATGATATTCGGTGCACTGTTGGGTGGTATAGTCTCTGATATGTGGGGATTTAATAGTATGTTCATGGTAGCTGTGGGTTTAAGTTTGGTCAGTATGTTAATAACTTTCAGGAGTTCTATTGCCAGATCATAGTAGAATAAAATCCTCCCTTTGGTCGGATTTTATTGACTGAGGCTCTCAGAAGAGCCGAAGATTAGAAAATGTGAACGGAGTGAGCATTTTCAATCAGACATGAATTAGCGAAGAGCCAAAATTCTAACTTCTTCCAATTACCTCTTTTGCAGCAGATATGATCATATCAAAATCCTGTCTACTGGCTTTATATTTCGCAAATTCCACCAGACTGCACAGCTCAAAGCATTCATCTACCTGCTTATATACCATTCCATGCTCTTTAAGATAATCAATAACTTCATCATTCGTAAGTTCCTTATTGAGCTTATTTTCATAACTGATAAAAAGCCTGAGTGCCTGTCCTGCTTTGCCGTAGGCTTCTTTATAATCTCCATTTTCAAAGCATTCAACAGCTACTGCAATCATTTTCTCAGCAGCTCTGGTATAATCGAATGATCGTTCTTTTAAAACCGGTTTTGACTCATCCGTATTATCCGGTTTTTTCATAAATTTTTTATAGATTAAATATCCGGTCCCGGTAATAAGCACAACCAACAACAACCAGAACCACAAAGGTAGCATGCTGTCATCTTCTTTATGAAGTTCAACCGTATCAACAGAATTGTTAGTAATTTGCGCGCTAATAACTGCTGTACTGTTATCTTCATTCGAATATTGTAACTGTATACTTGTAGTGTTACCTTCTTGTGAAAATTCAATATTCTGCTGCATATAGCCTTCGTCTGTAAGTTGTGCTTCATACTCCTTAAATCGTTTATCCTGACTAAGAAGGTCCAGTAGATCCCTCTGGTCCCGAGATGTCTGTTTTTGAAGTTCTTTCATTTCGCCGTTTTGCATTTCCCCTTCAAGTACTGCTCGATCTCCATCCTCTTTTTCATAATTGATCTCAAAGGTACCTGAATTATTTGCAGTAGGATTTACACTGGCACTGCTTACATTATATCCCTGCTGCTGCAGTTCCTGATGCATAGCCACAAATTCCTCATTCAATGCAAGCTGTTTTAGAAATTCTTCATTAAGCTGCTGTTGTTGTTGAGCTTGTTGCTGTATCTGCTGTTTTAGTGCAGAACTGTCCTGGCTGATCTGGTTGTTCTGAAGAAGTTCTTGTGGATTCGGCTGTGATGGCTGCTGGTTTGACTCTGAAGACGGATCCTGTTGCTGATTGTGATCAGCAACTGTTTGTGATGAACTCTGCATGCTGTTTTGTTCATTTTTTATCTCTGATGACTGGCTTACAAAGTGTATTTTAATATCCTGTAAAGTAACTTCCTTATGCTCTTTTTCAGTATAGGAGAAAGTAAGTCCTACATTCACAATCATTGGTGTATCCGAGGTTCCGAAACCCAGATCAATAGTACCTGTCCCTTCATCAATTGAAAATGATGTTGACTGGGTGTTTGAGCTGGTATATTGAAAACCCTGCTGGTTGATCTGTTGTGTAATAGTATAGCTAAGCTGTCCGTTAACAGGCTTACCATACGTATTATCCATTACTAACGGTACAACTGCTTCATCTCCTGTTAAGAAATAATAATCAGATTGGTTTACACTAAGCACTATATCTGCTGCATAAGCTGTAGGAATGAGCAAAACAATAATGAGCAATACAGACAGGATATGAACCTTCATTGTATGATCCTTCCGCCTCCGTATCGTTTGTAGAGCTGGACCAGAAAGACTATAAGTGCGGCGAAAAAGAACCAGTCTTTAATATTAGTCTCTTCTTTTTCCCGTTCTATATCCTCCCCGATGTTCTTGTATATCAGGTCAAGTGTATTATCATCTACTGATTTGAAATATTTACCACCTGTTTCTTTTACAATGCTTTGTAAGGTGGCTTCATCCAGTTCGGCATACAGCGGTCTTCCAAACCAGTCATAACCCAATATTACTTTTTCATTTGAACCCATTCCTACTGCATAGACCTGGATATCATTGAGTTTGGCAAACGAAACAGCCTCAGCAGGCGATATCACACCTGCATTGTTCACACCGTCACTCAGTAGAATAACTACCTTTTTCTTGTTAGGAATAGAAGCTGCCATATCAATACCAAGACCCAGTCCATCACCAATTGCGGTTTTACCTTCTTTGGGTGCTATGCTTTGTAGTTTATCTATTACCTTATCTTTATACGGACTTAAATATGCAGCAGTAGTGGCTCCTGATTCGAACACTACTATACCTGTATGATCCTTTTGTTCAAGGGATTTGACCAGTATTTCTGCCGATCGTTTTGCAGATTCCAGTCTGGTAGGCTGATAATCCGTTGCCTGCATACTTCCTGAAACGTCTATTACCAGTACTACATTCACACCTTCTTTTTCCTGCTGTAAGGGTATATGAGGATTTGAAAAACC
>Ga0255426_10079_pt1 | contig 20098 bp, 19 predicted proteins | sample ANMaggSeSYBR02J9_FD_182666 | JGI IMG/M metagenome (GOLD analysis project Ga0255426, IMG submission 182666) | Sediment cell enrichment communities from methane seep in Santa Monica Basin, California, United Staets - ANME aggregate JGI... | ecosystem: Environmental > Aquatic > Marine > Cold seeps >...
GGCAAGAGATATTACGGTGGATGTGAATATGTGGATGTAGCAGAAGATCTGGCCATTAAACGAGCAAAGGACCTGTTCGGTGCTGAGCATGTAAATGTACAACCACATTCGGGATCTTCTGCCAATATGGGTGTTTACTTTGCTGTATTAGAACCAGGCGATACTATTATGGGTATGGACCTTTCCCATGGGGGCCACCTGACACACGGCAGTCCGGTAAATTTCTGTGGTAAATTCTATAATATAGTATCATATGGTGTAAACCGGGAGACCAAAACCATTGATTATGATGAACTAATGGAGATGGCGAAAGAAAGTAACCCACATATGATAGTTGCCGGAGCCAGTGCTTACCCCAGAGAACTCGATTTTGCAAAGTTCAAAGAGATAGCGGATGCAGTGGATGCATACCTGCTGGCTGAAGGTGTTGCAGCGCACGGTATCAGTCTGGATGCTATTCTAAAGGATCTCAATAACGTAATAGCAAATATTGAACCTGAGTCCTCAATAAATGAATAAAAAATCGATAAGTTTTTAATCTATTATAACTCAATGCAAACCAAGGAGTTAACATTTACTAAAGGGGATATAAGCATATTATGGATCAGAAAATCGAAAAAACGCGGCGATGGAAAATCCGTTTTATTGTCTACAAAGAAAAACATAGACAAGAAATGGGAAGATGAGCTTAGCCGATGGATGATTGAGGATTTCTTCACACCATATCAGGCATCCTGATTTTTTTAATATTCAGAGTAGGCAAAAGGTGGATTAGCTTGGAATTTAAAGGAATATGCACAATCTGCCAGAGATCAGGTACAATGTATACCTGTGCACTATGCGGCCGTCTGGTATGTAGTAATTGTTTTGATATTGCAAGAGGTGTTTGTATTCAGTGTAGCCGTGGAAACGGTCCTGATTCTATTGTTCACTATCCAGTTTACCCTCCCCCTCTTCAATGACTTTTAAAAAACGTGAGGAAATAGAATCACTAATTGTATTAAGCATTAATTCCCGGCTCTTAGAATTTTCCTGATCTTTAGTAATAACATTAAATAATCCCAGTGGCATAGTGATAGATGCATAAGACGGAGTCCCTATAATATTTCCGCAATGTCCGAATGCTTTTTTAAATATTTGTTTTAAATTGATCTCAATATCATTAGTAATTGCATATGCATATATATTAGATATATCGACTGCAAATATCAGGGCAGTAGATATTCCTTCTAAGTCCAGCATATATTTACAGACCTTAGACAAAGTATTTGGGTCTTTTACATAGCCTGTATTGGCTATAAGGTATACATCCTTAATAAACCGGTTGGAAATAGCTTTGGCAAGATCATTAAATGTTTCGGATTTTACACCCGGGTTTTCCAGTTTAAGAAGCAGATCGTGATCTATTTGTCCTAATAAAAATAGATATGCTTCCAGCCCATTGTGATTAATATTAGTTAAGAATATTCTGGTCCTATCCCTTATGGCATATAAAAGCAAGGTTCCTGTAGTTTTATCTATAGGGATCCCCAGGCTTTTCAAATACTGTATCATAATTGTGGAAGTAGTTTCCACATCAGCTCGTACATCCTTATAATCGCATTTTATATTTTTTATAGCTGCTTTGGAGTGGGAAATGATCATAACAGGTAAACCAATTAAAGTAGCAAGACCTTCCGGCAGTTCACTGGGGACTACATCAATAAGTACTAACGGACCTGAAAATTCAGTTGTGATAACATCCGGAAGATGTTCTATATCAGATTCCATGATATTAAATAATCCTTTATGCTGAATTGTACCGGTATAGTACCCTTTTATACTGATATGATAGAATTCACAGATCATTTTAAATGCATAAAAACTTGCAAGAGAGTCTGTGCTCGGATCATTTCTGATTAATACTGTCAGTTCATCATTAATTTTTTTCAATGTTTTATTAAATTTCCAGTGCTTAAGGAATCCAAGTTTCTTCAATATTTGTTCCACCCGGTAAATAAGAGTATCTTAATATAGTAAGCATAATTTATAGGTTTTTCTATAGTACATCAAGATAACTCCACCCCACACCAACAGACCTAAAAACATCCCGAAACCGCCTGGCAATCTCATCCTTATACTTAGTACAATGACATGAAGCGATCAAATCCAGTCCTTCAAGCATCCCATACTCCTTACTATCATGCAGGCCTCCGATAAGACCGCTCACATCACCAAATCCCGATGCAGCTTTCATGATCGCGGCAAGACCAGGATGTGAACAACCTGTGATAATAAATAAGCTATCACTTAAGCCCACGACTAAAGACTGTTCCTTGATCTTATCTCCAAGTTCTCCTGTAGTATATACATAATTTGCGATCTTCTGTGCCTGATCTACTTCAACCAACCCTGCTCTGGTAGATATTTCATCCTTTAATTGCTTTGAGAAAGATTTTGGTACATAGACCTTAACATCAGGGTTCATATTTAACAAAACACTGAGCCCTCCTAAATGATCCCAGTGTTGGTGTGATATGACAACAGTATCAATCTTCTGCAAAATGATATTAAGTTTTCTAAGGTTATGAAGCAGTACTGCTCCATCCCAGCCAGTATCAAAAAGAATAGTATTATCATCTGTCTCGATCAGACAGGAAAAACCCCAGCCGCTGATGAATCCTTCTTCTGCTTCATTATCATAGATAATTGTTAATTTCATGTGCTTATTCTCCTTGCTATCCTTATGGTATATCAAATACATTTTTTAGATAATATTTTGAATAAATAGCACCCAGCGGATTATGTGCCAGTACCCTATCCTTAACTGCAAGTGTGGTCACAGGTGCATGTGAATGCTCAGTAAAGAGGATATCATGACCAATACATAGACCAAGTATGATATTGAGATCGGTCTTGAGATTATTTAGTATCATTGACTGACCTTTAGGGTTACATGTAGCCTCAAAACCTTTACCATGCATTGTATCCAGATCGTAGCTGTGTTTATCAATAGCACACACTTTACAGCAGACAGAGAACATATCAAAATCCTTTGATAAAATCTCATTAATAACTGCTGCCTCATGTCCTAAACCGATACAGAATGCAATACCCAATCGCTGGTATTCCATACCTTTTGCATATAGTATGAGCTCTTCTAATCTTGTTTTTTTCATATAATATTTTGATTCTATATGTGCAGATAACTTCATTGATCTGAGTTCTTCTGTTTCATATCTTATATCTGCTGCAATAGTAGTACAGTCTTTACCTGACTGACATTTCTTATCTTTACATAATGCACATTGCATATTGTTTCTTCCTTGTTTGAACTGGAATTTTTAATAAAATATTTTTGCAAAAAAGTTTTGCAGGACATCGACAGGATTAAATCCTGCCAGATTAAGGATCACATAAATGCCTAAGAATGTACCCACTACACTTCCCAGATTTGCAAGAGCTGCTACTAAAAGCACACGGAATAGCGGGATATTGAACATTTCATTTATGCTCTCTGTTTCTATTAACCTTTTAAAATCACCAGTGGTTGGCCTGCGGTATTTTGCTTCTACAAGTCCGGCAAACCAACCTGCTGCCAAAAAAGGGTTCAGTGAAGTAAGCCAGGCTACACAAAATGCAGTGATGATAGATTTAGGATGACCTCTTGCAATAGCAGCACCGACAGCACTGAGTACACCGTTTATAATCACCCAGTACGCCACAGCGATCAATAATATATAAGGAGACAGCACACCTTTTAAGACAGCTATTATAACTAACAGGAATGTGGAAAGAGCCAGTGCAACGAAGGCTACTCCCAATATTTTCATAATACTGAACCTTTTTACAGGAACATTCTCTAATTCCTCTAGAGGTGGGATAGTCTCAGGATGTTCAAAGTATCGCTTAATACCTTCCCTGTGCCCGGCACCTACCACTGCTACTACGCGGCCGGATTTACCAGCTTCAAGCAGGTTCGCAGCTATATAGGCATCCCTTTCATCCACAAAGACCCTGGCAGCCGATGGTGTAAATTTACGTAGTTCTTCTATAAGTTGTGTAACGACATCTTCATTTGTTACAGTATCAATATCTATCTCATCACCTTTGAAGCTGAAAACAGAAGCCAGTAATGCCCAGAACATCTTGATCTTTTCTTTAAAAGACATAGCATGCCAGAACCGCTGAAGTGTTATTTTAATATCCCTATCTACAAGTACTATACGAGCATCTATTGACTCTGCTTTCTTGATAGCCTGCAGCATTTCGGCCCCGGGATCAACACCCAGATTATCTCCTATTTTTTTCTGGACATATGCAAGCAACCAGTGTACCAGTATATAGTATGGTTTGCTGCCTTTTAGAATATCCTCCGGAGAGATTTTCTTATCTTCTACTTCTTGCGTCAGTGCCTGATATCTGGCAGCACATAACTCAACTGCTACTGCATCTGGGTGCTCCTTATCGATAGTCTGATCTACTTCAGTCACACTTTTATCAGAAACATGGGCTGTGCCTACTATGATAATATTTTCTACCGGATCATCGGAGATGGGTTTGGAATTGATATCAGAGGATTCAGTATAGGAATAATTGATTGTGTAACTTTGATTATTACTATTATTATTGTCACTATTATCGATATTGTCACTATTATTGTTAGATTCTTCTGAGTTCATATTTTCACCGAATGATCAATATTCTAACTAAAGTAACTAAAGATAGAAAAGATTGATGGTCATGCCATATTATAAATAGCTTTTTAATAGTATATTAAGTACATATGCACCCACCTCAGGCAGATATACATCCACCCATAGAATTTATCAGTCATCCTTTGATCAAACCCAATAGCATAGAGAAGCGGCTCTACCAACTTAGCCTGGCTGGTTGTGCTATTGGAGAGTCTACGCTAATTGTGCTGCCTACGGGGCTTGGTAAGACTATTATTGCCCTGCTGGCGATTGCTCGAAGACTTCAGCAATACCAGGGGAAGGTTATTATTCTATCTCCGACCAAACCCCTGGTTGAACAACACGCAACTTTTTTAAAGACTGTGATGAACCTTCCTCCTGAAGAGATCATTGTGCTTACAGGAAGTATTTCTCCCCAGAAGCGCTCCTCAATGGTAAAGGATGCAAAGATCATAGTATCTACTCCCCAGGTTATTGAAAATGATCTGCGTGCTGGCAGGATTGACCTGTCTGATATAGTTCATATTACTTTTGATGAGGCTCACAGGGCAGTAGGAAATTATGCTTATGTTTATATAGCCCAACAATACCAGCTTCAATGTAAAGATCCGCTAATACTTGGAATTACAGCCAGTCCAGGTTCTAATAGTGATAAGATAGAAGAGGTCTGTAGTAACCTGTTTGTTAGTAAGGTTCAGGTCAGGACTGAAACCGATCCTGATGTGAAACCTTATATTCATTATAGGGAACTGGAATGGCGTCATATCAAAGTTCCAGTCGAAATCGGGGGGTTAAAGAGGTCTATGGAACTTGTTCTGGAGAATAGGATGCATCAACTGGCTGAGCTGGGATTTGTTGATCCTGCCAGGAAATATTTAAATAAACGTGAAATGCTAGACCTTCAGGCACAACTTCAAGGCAGACTTTCTCGCGGGCCAGACCAGCGGATCTATAAAGCTATTTCGTTAGTAGCAGAGTTATTTAAAGTAGGGCATGCTATCGAGATTGTCGGGACCCAGGGACCTGAAGCTCTTGCAAAATATTTTGATCGATTAGAACACGAAGCTAGTTCGCGATCAGGCAGTAAGGCATCACGCAGGCTTATGGATGATGTGAATATGCGTCATGCTATTTACTCTTTAAAGGAAATGGATATATCACATCCTAAACTGGAAGCAGTGAAAGAGATCGTTTCAGATCAATTATTAAAAAACCCTGAATCCCGTGTAATTGTTTTCACTAATTATAGAGATACATCTGAATTAGTAACTGATAAGCTTAAAGAAGTAGATAATATAAGACCTGTAAGGTTTGTTGGTCAGGCCAGCAAATATAAAGATACTGGTCTGACTCAAAAACAACAGGTAGATATCCTGAATGAGTTCAAATCAGGAAAATATAATACCTTAGTAGCTACTTCTGTGGCTGAAGAAGGGCTGGATATTCCTGCTACCGATCTGGTATTATTCTTTGAACCCGTACCTTCTGAAATAAGAAGTATCCAGCGAAAGGGCAGGACCGGGCGCAAACATGCCGGAAAAGTGGTTGTACTGGTTGCCAGGGGTACTAAAGATGAGGCTTATTATTGGAGCAGCCGCAGAAAAGAGAATGCCATGAATGACAAGATGCGTCAGTTCAAGGCACCTGCTTTATCATCCACTGGCGGGAAACCTGATATAAATTTCACTGAAGATGATAGGGTTGTTGAGCATAATGAGTATGTTGGGCATAATGAATCTATTGAGGATATTGAGGATATTAAGTATGTTGAGGATGCTCCGGATACGTCCGCGATAACAACTCCTCAAAAGCAGTTATTAGATTACTCTTCCAGCCAAATACAAATATATGTAGACAGGCGCGAAATACGCTCGGGAGTAGCGCAGGCACTTGAAGCTGCCGGTGATAAGGTAATATATTCTACCCTAAACGTAGGAGATTATATTATAAGCGACAAAGTTGCTATTGAGCGAAAAACTGATATGGACCTTCTGGATTCTATCATTGATAAGAATCGAAATCTATTCAGGCAGCTGTCTGACCTTGCAAAAGCCTATGACCGTCCTGTGCTTATTATCGAGGGAGATAATCTATATACGGGCAGACAGATACACCCAAATGCTATAAAAGGAGTGTTATCTTCTATTGCCACTGATTTTGGCATTCCAATTATTAATTCTAAGGACGAAGTAGATACTGCTGCTTTTATCCATATTATGGCTAAACGAGAACAAGAAGATAAAAAACGCTCTATCAGCCTTCACGGCTCAAAGACATCCATGACACTGAAGGAGCAGCAGGAATATATTGTCTCTGCAATTTCTAATATCGGACCGACCACAGCAATAAAATTATTACGTCATTTTGGCAGTGTGGAAAATATTATAAGTGCCGATATTGAGGGTTTGTTAGAAGTGGATTCTATAGGTCCGAAAACTGCACAATACATTATAGAAGTGGTAAAAACCGAATATAAAGGGTAATTGTCACTTTATCCATTTTAATAGATCATCTCTACCCAGATCATGAATCCGGTTTCGTATCAGGACTGTAACAGCCTTAATATCACCTTTCTTTGCACTTACCGGTGCCAGTATATCAAGCCACTGACGCCAGGGTGAAAGCAGGCCAAGTCTGACTGCCACGCCATCCATAACATTATCAATATCCTTGATTTTATCCACCTTGTTAACTGCTGCGATCACATCTATGTCAAGTTCCCTGAGGAATTGGAACATTTCCACATCAACAGGGATCTCACCCCGCCCTTCCCAGCGGTCTACTACTTGTGCAAATGATTTTGCGTCCAGAACCAGTATCACTATAAAAATACTATCCTTGTTCTGTTCAATATATCTGACAAATTTGGTTTTAACAATATCCTGTTTTCGCTCCTTGACCCCGCTCATAAAACCGAACCCTGGCATATCAGTGATCAGTAGATCATTGAATTGCAGGTGTAATGGCTTAAGGGTAACACCGGGCCGCCGCCCGACAGGTACTGACTTGCCTGTAAGACTTCTAATAAGGGTGGATTTGCCTACATTTGAGCGTCCTACGAATATGATCTCATGACTGTAATTTGATTTTGATTTAGGCATGGTATTTATGATTGGTAATTAGTTTTCTGAACCATTTCTTCCATTCTGCCGTATCTTTCATACATGATCTCCATCCTGTTACATAGGGAATAAATGTAATATGGATGACCTCCCGTAAGTTTATAGACCATATATTTATCCATATCAGTCAGTCGTTTGATTAGTTTATCAGTGAATTCAAAAGTATCTTCTTTTGTGAAAGGTTCAATATGGCGCAAGGTGAAATGCCCGAAAATCGGAGATGCTGCATCACAGATGATATTCTCGAGTATCCGTGTGGCAGAACCTGCAATAATATACCGTGTTCGATTCTGTTTCTGCAGGTTAGCTCTAAACAACGCAATAATATTTTTAATCTGGCGGAAATTATTCAACTGGAGTATTTCCTGAAATTCATCTATAAAAACAACAGCAAAAGTTTTTTTTTCAATAGCCACACTTTCCAGTAACCCAAACACAAGTTCGGTCTTCCCTATCTTTCTAAGTCCACAAAAACAAAGATGTCTTCCCCTTCCTTTTTCGAGTTGGTTTAGGCTTATTTTAATTTCAGATCGCAAATGCTCTCGGTTAGTAAATAATTTTTTTCGCGATGTGGGATAAATGTAGAGTTCCATTGTATATTAATTGATTTACTTATTACATATAGTGTATGTCACTTATAAAGTATTCCAACTTTACTTAAGAATGTTATCTATTGGTAATTCAAACGTATCTCTTATTCCATTGACATCTACTGTGTAAACGCCTGCTTCTAATCCGACCACATCCAATGCGATAACTTCCTTGAATGGTGTAATTACTTGTGCACACATTGCATCAACGGGTTCGGATGCGGTTATGGTGATGAAAAAGGTATTTTCTTCACGTCTCGTCGTAATTTTATCTATTTTCATACAACTATTCCGATGTAAACCTTTTGCAACAACGTTTACCTGATATGGAAAAGATTCAAGCAGCATTATTTCAATATTATTTACATTCGCTGAATTAACTCTTTTATTCTCTTTATTCGTTTTTTCAATATTGCTGGCCCAAAAAGTAGTACTGGGAGCGGTTCCGGTACCTGACCTGAGTTCACCGGTTACAATAACACTATTACCATTTTCAATTCCTTCAACACTCACAGCAGGTCTTTTTGTTTGGTCATCCTCTACCATCATATCATACCATACCTCTATTGATTTCTCATCAAAAGTCAATGCAAAGCATGGACAGAGAAGTTCACCTAATGCACTTACTTTTCCGTAAACTTTAACTTCTGTGTCATACACAGGATTTTCTAATAGTTCACAAACACTCAGGGTCTCGTTAGATTTTATTGAGGATACAGGTGCCGTTGATTTATCCTCAATACATCCCGAAAATATTGAAATCGCTACAATTGCTATTATAGTTATTAAGCCTATTATGGTTTCATTTTTCATAATTCCATGATCTCCTGTATAATAAGATGCAAGGAAATTATAAATAGTCATCTTTAACTACGAATATATTCGCAGTCATCTCAGTCGTACAACAAACGGGTCTCCTCATCCGTAAGTGTCGGTTGAATGATCTTGTCCCATCGCACCCATGTCCCGAGTTTCTTATGCACCTCATAGTAGTTCTGAGGGATCGGATGCGTCCCGATCACAACGTCAAGCTCATACTTTGTCCGGATAAAATCACGAAATTGGGTTAAACGGGGGCATGGTGGATATCCAACGACCAGTCCTGTAGCGAGGTGTATCACCTTAGCTCCGTTCTTCTTCATCTCTTCCGGAGCGTATTCGATATTTCCACCCGGACAGCCGCCACACGCAGTATATCCTACCAGTTTCACCTCTTTATCCTTATAAATATTGAATGCTCCTTCCCTGTTATGGAGCGCCCTCAGACATTTGCCTCCGCCACACGCGCGGTAGCGGTCGCATATAATAATCCCTATCCGGATCTCATCACTCATTTTTACATCCTCCGTATCTTTTGGTTTTTAATAGTATATAATCCATAGGATTATATGGCACTGTCCTAAAAACCAGTTATTTCAATAGAGGATTATTTAAATCGATAATTACATAGACACGGATACATTCAACTCCTACGGAGTTGAATGCCTGCAACGCCTAAGGGGCGTGCAGGTAACACAGATACGGTTTATTATACTTCACATTTCAACTATAAACAACAGTCTAAAAGCATCGATGTTTATTTATCCTTTGTACATATAAATATAAATAGACTCTCGGCTAAACGCTCACTATATTCGTATTAACTCGAATTATTAGGAAATAATATACCTTCCCGCACAAAGAAAATGGGAGGCCGCCAATGGGAAAAGAAACTGCACCCCTTGTAGAAGAGATAACCAGGGCGCTTGATACAACAGATACAGCAGTAGATCAGGATATCATACGAGAAGAACTGGATAGACTATTGGAATTTAAAGTTCCTCCCAATGAAGCAAAGAGGAGCTTGCTTAAGAAATATGCTGCAGGTGATATCCGGCAAAAAAAGAAATTAGCTGATATACAGGGCGGGGAACGAAATATCGAAATACTAGCCCGAATACTCAATATCAACCTTAAAATAGTGAATATCAGAGGTGAGGAGCGTCCAATTTTTATTGGTACCATGGCAGATGAGACCGGTACTAAAAGTTTTACATCCTGGGACGATTTCGGAATTAAAAAAGGAGATGTTCTTAAGATCACAGACTGTTTTGTCAGGATATGGCAGGGTATGCCCCAAATTAATTTTGGCTCCGGATCAACAGTAGAACAATTGAATCCCGAAACCACCGATCCATTATTTTATAAAGAATTAAATAACCCCACTCCTCTGGCAGAACTTGAGACAGGGACATCATTTGTCCATACAATATTTCGGATAATCGAAATTAAACAACAAAATATCAATACAAAGAACGGTCCTAAGACTATAATAAATGGGATAGGAGCTGATAGTTCAGCTAAATTACCATTTACCTCCTGGATAATCAACCCTGAACTTATTATAAATAACACAATAGAGATCAAGAACGCTCATGTAAGATCATGGCAGGGATTACCCACAATTAATATCGATGAATTCACTACAATTCACAGATCAAAAACCGTACTAAGTGCATATGACATTGAAGAGATACTTGATCCTGCACCTGTAAAACTTAACTGCATTATTAATAGGGACGGAGCTTTTGATGTGGTTGTAGAAGGCAGTATAATTTCTATTCGACCAGGGTCAGGCCTCATTAAACGGTGTCCGGAATGTAGCAGGGTGACTAGGAAAAATATCTGTAGAGTACACGGCTCTGTTGAAGGTATTGATGATCTGCGGATAAAGTCTATCCTCGATGATGGTACTGGTGTATTGACAATTGTACTGGATTCGAACCTGACTCAAAAAGTTATTGATCATTCTATTGAAAAAGCTATTACAATAGCCTCTACAGCTATGACCCCATCTGTTCTTGAGGATGAAATAAAAAGTAAACTTCTGGGCAGGACTATGCGTCTTAGAGGCAACATGACCAGAGGGGAATATGGTATCACACTGGTGGCAACTGATGCACAGTTAATAGAAATAGATACAATTACACAAGCCCGCACGCTAATACAAGATATTCAGCATTTCATCCCGGAGGAAGACCTATGATAGAAAGAGAAGTAGCCTGGAGGGTCTTTGCATACGAATTTAACAGTTCAGACTTTTTCTTTCATGAAGGTGACGAACGCTCACCGAATTATCTGGTAACACCTACAGGTGCCAGGATCAATAGGTTGTATATTGTAGGTGTTTTTACTGAGATCGATAACCTCAAATCAGAAGAAGATATGTTCAGGGCAAGAATATCCGATCCCACAGGCACCTTTACTATATATGCAGGACAATACCAGCCAGAAGCAGCATTATTCTTATCAGGAGTCGATATCCCTTCATTTGCATCAGTAACAGGTAAATCCAGAATCTATGAGCCTGAAAAAGGCACGGTCTATACATCAGTAAGACCTGAAGAACTTTCTATAACCAATAGCAGTATTAGGGATAGATGGGTTGTGGATACAGCACGTCTGAGCTTTGAACGTATACAGTTGGTCCGCCGTGCCTTAGATTCTAAGATGAATGACGAAGACCTCAAAGCTATGCTTATACAGTCCGGTGCCAGTGTTGAACTTGCCGATGGAATTGCCAGAGCTATTAAGTACTATTCAGGACTGGATAAGTACCTTGATGAACTAACAACAGTCATTATTAATGCATTGAAGACGCTATTACCTGAAGACCACCATCCGGATATCGGAATTAAAACTTCAAAAAATGTAGGACCTGATCATGATGAGATCATATACGAACTGATGGGGCAATTGGATAAAGGGGAAGGTGTCCGGGTAGCTCAATTGATAGATGAGTCAAAACACAGTGGGCTTACGGAAGAACAGGTATATGAGAGTGTGAAGAACCTGATGTCCGGGGGGAAATGTTACGAACCCAGGATTGGTATATTGCGTAGGGTTTAGAGAAAATATCCGAGGACGAAGGAGGGGATATAAGCAAATGAGGAGGCTCCAGTCATTCCACCGCAAAGAGCGCAAAGTTCGCAAAGAATTAGTAAAATTTGATTGGTTTTCAACTATAGATAAATAGTATACCTGCCCAATTTCATCATCATCATTATAATTATGAGGTAACTATATATAGTATTAGTGCGTATAAGTTATTATACAGATGGGCATTAAATCTATATCCTTTCCCCCCACCATATAAACCCCCATAAAACCTCCTCCCTTAATAAATGCCCATCATCTCCTTTTTTTAACATATTACCTGAGTTTCAAAGATAATTTCTTCATCGTTAAGAGGTTGTCTCACAATTGGTTTTGGTACCAAAAATAACCCTTTTTTTGTATCCACTTCAAAAAGTATGGTAAAATGAAAGATTAATATAGACACGGATTAATGTGGAATGAAAAGTAATCTTGATAGTGTCAGAAAATATTTTTTTCAGACACAGATTAACACGGATTAACACAGATTAAAATTCCTTAACTGATTACAAATATCAAAATACCATACTTTTTGAAGTGGATACAGTAACACTGTTGTAATTATCCTATTGATCTCTTTTTTAATCTTCAGCTTCTTCGAAGCTTCAAGCGAAGATTCTACGAATCTTCTAACCTTCGGCTCTTTTAAAAGCCTCAGTCAAGAAAATCCGAGCGTAAGCGAGGATTTTCTATTTTTTGTGTGCACCAGTTTCATTACATCATGCTGTGTCACAACACCCACAACCCTACCCCATTCCACTACCAACACCGCCGGACTCTGCTCAAGCAGATGAGAGATCGTACAGACATCAGTATCTTTTGATACAGCCGGAAAAGAACTACCCATAATTTCCTTTACTTGCATAAGGGACAGCTTATCCGTATCACTCTGGGTCATAAACCTGACCACTGTATCCGAAGAGATACTACCTACCGGAATACCTTTCTCGATCACAGGCATCTGGGAGAAACCTTCTCTTTCCATGATCTCCACAGCCTGTTCAACTGATGATCCGGGATTGGTATGTATTACAGGAGAATGCATAATATTGTCAGCTAAAACCCTCTTTTTTTCTGCAGTTTCGAAAGCATCAAAGATCTTGGAGAGTGTGGAAAGCTTAGGATCCACATCCCCAGATTCGATCCTGGCTATAAGGGGCTGGCTAACACCTGCAAGATGTGCCAGTTCATTCTGTGTAAGGCTAAGATTGATCCTGCGTTTTTTCATATCCTCAGGTGTGGGAAGAAACATCTTTGGAATCCCACTCCTTATAGGCTTCAAAAAGCAGCTTTTCAAGTTTTTCGACTCGTTCAGGGTTCGATGATCCGATATTACCTTCAGGGTCTATAACAGAGATCGTAATGCCAAATCGTTCTGCAGCCGCAGTATCAGCTACAGACAATATTCCTGTATCATCTTCTTCTGTGATCATATCCAGGTTCATATTACCCAGTGTTTCCATCCCGACCATTTGCTGTAATTGTGGGGTAAAGGAATGGATAACTTCTAATTCCCCTTTCATCGAACTTGTATAGGTCTGGTACATACTGCGGTTCTGTCTGAATCCTACATATACTTCAAGCAGAGTTACTCCGATCATTGAATTATCCTGTTTTCCTACAACCAGATCACTTATGATCTTTTGTTTCCCGTCCTTTGTGTGCAGTATGAGGATACCGGATTCTTTTCTTTCTTTACTTGAGATCTCTATCATCTTAATAAGACACTGTCCGATATTCATGTCCTTTGTAGATATTGTAGCATCAAAATCTTCAACTGTCCTGGAATACTGGGTTTCTTCATATTTGCCCACACCATCCCTGTTTATAATATCCATAACCCGTGCACCCTGAATGCCCAGTAGATTGGATTTAATGCCATATTGTTTTTCCTTAGCCAGCAATTCATTGAGCCTATCAGGTGCATCTGTGTGCCGTTGTAGTCGCCTGTTAAGTAGTACTTCTTCATTTGAAGTGAACTCAATTTGTTTTGGTACGATGCCGATAGGTTCTATCAACTGCTTCATCTCTTTGAATAACTGCTCCTCACCCAGTTCCATCAGGTCAAACACGTTTTCAATAATTGAATTCAATTTTTCCAGCATGGTCACTTCCACATAGATGGGATTATCTCCATCAAATATAGGAAGTTTTCGTCGCTCAACGATCTCTGTTTCCATTCGATCCAGTAGATCCCGTCTTATCATAATGACTGGTTGGGCTGAACGTGACCTTCCTTCATAAATAGCACCAACATTCTCATCAGCCATCTTGATGCTTATAGTGGTCTTGCCTCCTCCCTGGGGACCAACTAAATATAGGAATGGATGTTCATTTAATTCCTTTCTAAGGATTTCAACTAATTCATCTTTTGAATATTCGGAAGTATCAATAACATCCATGAAAAGACCACCTGAAAAATGAAAGTGCTGTAAAAAGCACAGCACAAACTATTTTTTATTAGAAATCCATATCCGGCATTCCACCTGGTGGCATTCCGCCAGGAGGCATACCATCCGGACCCATTTCACCGGCAGATCTGGTAGATGAAATAACATCATCGATACGCAGTATCATCACTGATGATTCCACTGCTGAGTTCAATGCCTGGGTCTTAATGCGTACTGGCTCTACTACGCCTTCTTCCCACATATCCACAACATCTCCGGTATAGACATTAAGACCTGCGGTCTTTATACCACGCTCATGTTGGCTGCGCAATTCTACCAGTTTATCGATCGGATCCAGCCCTGCATTCTCTGCCAGAGTACGCGGAATGATCTCCAGAGCATCGGCAAAAGCCATAACTGCCAGTTGCTCTCTTCCCTTAAGAGTAGCTGCGTATTCTTTTAATCGCAATGATAATTCGACTTCAGGAGATCCGCCGCCTGCCAGGATCTCACCATCTTCTACAACAACAGCCACAACCCTGGTGGAATCTTCAAATGCAGTTTCTACATTTTCTACCACATGATCGGTCCCACCTCTTAAGATAACAGATACTGCTTTCGGGTTCTTACATCCGGTAACATAAGTAGTTTCTTCACCACCTACTTTACGTTCTTCTACAAGACCAGCCGAACCCAGATCAGATTCTGATATATCATTAAGATTATTAATTATACTTGCTCCGGTTGCTCTTGCCATTTTCTCTATGTCGCTTTTTAAGAACCTGCGTATAGCATATATTCCGGCTTTTGCCAGAAAATGCTGTGCCATGTCATCAATTCCTTTCTGGCAGAATACTACGTTTGCACCACTGGAAGTAATTTTATCTACTTTATCCTTTAGCATCTTTTCTTCCTGGTCAAGGAATAATTTTAGCTGGTCAGGTGATGTTATATTAATCTCAGCATCTACTTCGGTTTTTTTCATCTCAACCGGAATATTAAGAAGCAGTATCTTTGCATTTTCCAGTCTTTTTGGCATATTATCATGAACTCTTCCCCTGTTTACTACCATACCTTCAATGATCTCTGATTGATCTACGCTGGCACCTGTTTTTTTCTCGATCTTTATATCGCTACCGCTCACTCTTTTTTCTCCGTCTACGGTCTCGACCACAGATCGAACCGCTGCTACCGATAATTCAGCAAGTTTATCTCTTCCACCTTCAGCACCTTTACCTGTAATAGCCGTAACTGCAACCTTGAGCAGAAGTTCGGTATCATCTTCTGAAACATTTTTAACCATTGTCTTTAATATCTCTTTGGATTTATCCAGAGCCATCTTGTATCCTTCTGCTATGATCGTAGGGTGTATCTGTTGATTTAGCATTTCCTCTGCTTTTTTCAAAAGTTCTCCGGTGAATACTGCTACTGTAGTGGTTCCATCTCCTACTTCATCATCCTGGGTTTTTGTTACTTCTACAAGCATTTTAGCTGCAGGGTGCTCAATGTCCATATCTCGTAAAATATGTGCACCGTCATTGGTTATGATAATATCACCCATTGAATCCACAAGCATCTTGTCCATACCTTTCGGCCCCAGAGTAGTACGTACTGCATTAGCTACTGCCCTGGCTGCCATGATATTACTGTTCTGTGCTTCTCTGCCTCGTGAGCGCTCTGCTCCTTCACGAAGAATAAATATCGGCTGTCCGCCTAATTGTCCTGCCATTACAAAGGTTCCTCCTGTTAATATTAATATTAATTATTATTGTCATTGTTATTATTTGATTCGATTTTACATGTTTGTACTTCTATATGAACATTGCGGGAATATTTTGAAAAATTTTATTTTCAATGGCATTTATCTATGACCATATGGAAGAAATAAATGTAATTGCTCACTGTCTTATAAATCCTTCAGTTCGTTTGAAAGGTTTAAAACCTCCAAATCAGCCGGATATTTCCGGATATATCATACAGCTTCCCTGTCCGGAAACAGCTTATTTTGGTCTAAATCGCTGGGAGATCACTGTGGAACAACTTGATATTCCAAATTATCGGCGCTTCTGCCGAAAAATCTTTCGGGCTATGGGAGATATTATCCTGATGCTTTATGAGGAAGGATATAGTATTAATTTGATAGGAGTTCCCGGAAGTCCATCGTGTGGGGCTAAAACCATCAGTACTGGTTTTGATGGAGGACGCTTGCGTAAAGTTGAACATGTACATACCGAAGGGTGCGGGATATTTTTTAATGAGATCATGAAGGAATTTGAAAGAAAAGGTTTGCAATATAATGTAGTCGAATGATTAGCAGGTAGTACATCCGCGTTTCTATGCGTTGGTACTGTACCATTTTCCAGTTATTTTTCAGACACAGATTTACACGGATTTGCAGGATTTATAGGATGTTGATGTTGCAGTGTATCTGTCAATCCCATAATCCCCTAATCCCATAATCCCATAATCCCATTGATCCTGTTGATCCTATTGATCCATACCTATTTCATAATTATATTGAAATCAAGGCGTTTGAAACTGACTCGATAATCAAAAAAAAATAAAAAAGTTGTTCGGAGATACTGACTATACAACAACTTATAAATAGTAAATGTGTATATATTGACATCTATTCCTGTCAATGAATGATAAGTAATTTAATTCCGGAAGCTGAGGCAATTAGCATGACACTAAATGTAACTAAAACTATACGGAAAATGATGGGTTGGTGTCCAATCCTGAATTTAAATAACTATTCAACATCGCATATCAATTCAGAAACCTCAACAACATACAATGGTACAAATCCACCCATATTATTGCCATTATTTTTAAAAAATACTTATGTTGCAGGATCAAGGAAAGAGATTGCTATTGGATTATTCTCTATTTTATCAATTTTTATTCTCTATCATACATTAGAGTATAATTCTTTTTTTAGCAAATATGGAGTTGAATTAATAATGTTCTCCATAGTATTATTACTATTTGTTATATCGAGGTCAAGTGTTGAAATCGATAATAAATATATCAGGGTTGGTACTATATTTCAATGGATTGTGGGTCTGACAACACATACTTTAGATTCAATAAACACAGTAACGGTACAAAAAAAAAATAATAAACTATATAGGTTAGAATACTGGGCCTTATTTATAATCGGAATATTATGGCTTTTCCGGTTTTTTTCTGATATCTATGCAGGAAAAGCTATAGATGATCTTACTTTAGGTCTCATCTGGATTGTTTTTTGTTTTGGTTATGGATATATCATGTATGTTTGTTCAAAATCAGTTTATCATATCCAAATTTGTTTTAATCCGCATCCATCTATTAACAAATTAAAAATATATACAAAAGATGCACCACAGATTGCAGAAATACTTGAAAAAGCAAACAAGCATTTAGTTGATACTGGAGTGGATGACACTAAATGAATACGACAGAATTAAAATTGCATCAAGAAAAGGTTCTTGTGGATTTCTCCTTATTAGATTCTGGTATTGTAAAAATTTTACTGCCAATTTTCCTTTTAGGATTTATATTTATGACTATTTATAATCGTTATTCGATTTTTGATATATTTATAATTCTTGTTTGCTATCTGGCCATATTGCTATTACTTCTTCAAAACCGTTCAATTATAGAACATACACATAGTAAAATAATCATCCGTAGATTTCTTTTCAGGCCTATTGTAATACAGAAGAATGAAATCATAAAAACTCAGGTTATAAAAAATTTTGCTCATACAACGCGATGGATTTTTCGCCTTATTGCATTGATTATTCTTCCCATCATGATTGCTCATAATATCAATGCTATACACCTAAATATCGAACAATCCCTCTCGATGCTCATAACAGTTGCTAATGTTTTATCAATACCCCTTATAACTGTGATGTTTGTTATTATTTTCTATAATTTTGAGATAAGAACACATTATCCGTACAGCTTTAATGTAATAACAAATAAACGTACAGTTACCTTTTATATTGATAATCCAGAAGAATTTTCTAAAACATTATAGCACATGGTTATTCAGTATCTTGAGATATATTCATATAGAATATATACACTGAAAAACCTATGGAAAATAATCTCGAATTGATTGGTATAAGAACTCCAATTATCAATGTTGGAGATGACATGGGTACAGTGCTAATACAATCCATACAGGACTTAAGATTAAAACTTCAACACAACGATATTATAGTCCTGGCCGAATCGGCGGTGGCTACTGCCGAAGGCAGGATGGTAGATCTAAAAAATATAAAGCCGGGCCAACAAGCAATAGAACTGGGCAGAAGATATTGCGTAGATCCCAGGGAAATGGAGCTGATCCTTGAAGAATGTAGTGAAGTTATAGGGGGCGTCCCTGGTGCAGTACTTACCATTACGAAAGGAAATATGTCGCCGAATGCAGGAATTGATGGTTCTAATGCACCGGATGATTGTGTAGTGCTATTACCAGAGGATCCGACTGCCAGTGCTATACGTATTAGAAAGCAATTGCAAGAAGCTTTTCAATGCCGTTTAGGCGTTATTATAGGGGACAGCCGTACCCAGCCTATGAGACTAGGGTGTGTAGGAATAGCTCTGGGTTGTGACGGATTATTACCTGTAGAAGATGCCAGGGGCAGCAGGGACTTATTCGGAAAACAGCTTACTATAACAAGGAAAGCCACGGCTGATAACATGGTATCTGCAGCACAATTATTAATGGGAGAGGCAGGAGAGGGAATACCTGCTGTAATAGTAAGAGGATATGGCATGATCGTTGTTGATGGGAATGTAGAGATATCTATATTCTCTAAAGAAGAATGTATGTATTATAGCAATATATCGAAATAAGTCATAATTAACGGATTAAAAGCTCACCTACCCTTATACCCGAACCATGTATCTTACCGACTATTCTACCGCCTGTGATCCTGGCAGCCTGCTCTGCATCCTTTGCTGGCAGCACCACAAGAAAGCCCATACCCATATTAAAGGTCCGGTACATTTCAAGTTCATCAACATTCCCCAGTTCCTGCAGGAACCTGAATATCGGATGAGGCTCAAGGGGAGAATGAATATCAAATCCCTTTTTAGTGATCCTGCGAAGTTTTAACAACCCGCTGCCTGTGATATGGGCAAGGCCGTGTACTTCACATTCCTTGATCACATCCAGTATCTCAATATAGATGCGGGTTGGGATAAGCAGTTCATCACCTATGATGGTTTGTGTATTGAACGGGAGCGGATCGTTATAATCATATTGGGACTGTTCTATGATCCTTCGAGCTAAAGTATAGCCATTACTATGCAGTCCACTACTGGGAACTCCTACCAGTACATCATCTTCTACAATCTTCTCTCCGGTAATGATCATATCTTTTTTTATTGCACCCAGGCAGGTA
>Ga0255426_10014_pt1 | contig 19683 bp, 16 predicted proteins | sample ANMaggSeSYBR02J9_FD_182666 | JGI IMG/M metagenome (GOLD analysis project Ga0255426, IMG submission 182666) | Sediment cell enrichment communities from methane seep in Santa Monica Basin, California, United Staets - ANME aggregate JGI... | ecosystem: Environmental > Aquatic > Marine > Cold seeps >...
AGCTTACCTTGCACCTACAAGAACCCTTGTAAATCAGGTGACTCGGCAATTGCGCCGAGACTTTGCCCCCTTAAATATCATCGTCGAACAGGTGAGCCCTGCTATGGAGGTGGACACCATTGAAATGAGTCTCCTTCAGGAAGAGGAGAAATATCTTAAATTCCGAGTGCTTGTGACCACACCGGAAAAGCTTGACTTGATGTTGCGACAAGGCTGGGAAGCTAAAATCGGGCGTCCTTTGACTTTGATAGTTGTTGATGAAGCACACAATATTCAAAACGTTCAGCGTGGACTAAAGCTCGAACTCTTATTGGCCACTATCAACAAGGAGTGCGAAAAAGCCCAATTCCTCTTGCTAACCCCTTTCATAAAGAATGCACGCGAAATTGCCCGTTGGTTGGGTGGACAGAATTCAGACGATATAAGCATGACTCTCGATTGGCAACCGAATGACCGCGTGATCGGGATTATACAGGCAAAACAAGGTAATACGTTGAATCGTCGGAGCTATGACTACGCTCTGAACTTTGAGAGTATTCACACAACGCGTAAAACGATCACAGTTGAAGAGCGGATTTCATTCCCGAAGTCCGCTGAGATTGCTAAAACTTTCTCCCAAGTAAACAATCAGGGTGCAATTGCTGCTGTTACTGCGCAGTATCTTCAACAAAGGGGGCCTGTCATAATTGTGCATTCACGGCCGGATTGGGTATGGGGACTGGCAAACAAACTGAAGGTGGAAAACAACCGAATCCCTAAACCGGGCAAACAAATCTGTCTTGTTCAGGACTATCTGCGTCTGGAACTTGGAGACGAGTTTCCCCTGATTGAGCTTTTGGGACACGGAATCGGCGTCCACCACGCAGGTTTGCCTGATGATATTCGCAGCCTTATCGAATGGCTCTTCGAGAGCGACAAGTTGAAGTTTCTTGTTGCCACAACGACTATTGCCCAGGGTGTCAATTTTCCAGTTAGCGGCGTCGTGATGGCATCTCACCAATATCCTTACGGGGATGACATGCCATCCGAAGACTTCTGGAATCTCGCAGGTCGTGCCGGACGCGTGACTCAAGGACAACTTGGTGTGATTGCGCTCGCGGCGGATAGTGAAGACAAAGCAGCTACTTTGCGAAACTTTATCAACAACCAAACTCGCGATTTGAATTCAGCATTAGTTCAGCTTGCGATTGAAGCTGACGACGCTCTGGATGACCTTGGACGGATAGTCTATAGCAACCCGGAATGGTCGAGTTTTCTTCAATACTTGGCGCACACCTACCGTCAAATGGGTGAGCCGGACTCTTATTTCGAAGAAATTGAGCAAGTTCTACGCGGCACTCTCGGCTTCGAGAAACTTCGTTTGAGCAACAGTAGGATTGCACGACGCTTGCTCGAAGGTATCGAAGAATATTCAAGGTATCTCCAGGAGCCGAACCAACCGCTCAAACTGGTTGATAGCACTGGTTTTTCACTTCAAAGTATCAAGACAATGTTAACTCACAAAAGAGGCATTGGCGAGAATTCTTGGGACGAAAGCACACTATTTACTTCGGGCAGCAACACCCTTCAACAAATGATGGGCGTTCTGCTTAGAGTTCCTGAATTGCGAGATAATCTTAAAGCAGTTACGGGAGAGAACGCACCCGATGGTGACAAGCTGGCACTGATCATAAAGGACTGGGTCAATGGCGAATCGTTGCTTACAATAGCGGATCGTTATTTCAATGGAGATAATGATGATCAGATTACCGCCCTGACCAAATGTGGCCAGAATCTCTTCGGGAAATTAGCCCAAACCGCCTCGTGGGGATTAGGAGCACTTATCGCAATCACTGCATCGAATCTACCCGAAGAGCAACTCAAGCAATTGAGTAATCTGCCTTCAAGGGTTTATTACGGCGTAAATAGCGATGCGGCAATCACCTTACGTCTTTTAGGGGTACCTCGCTCAGCAGCTTTACCATTAGCCGAATACTTCGGTGAAACAATCAAAGAGCCATTACCCAAGCTTCGCACTCGATTAGCTCAACTTCAACCACAGGATTGGAAAAAAGCTTTAGGAAACTCTGGATTGGTTTATCAACATGTATGGCGCATTATGGAGGGGTTAGAAAAATGACTCACAGTAAAATAACCAAGTCAGATGAGCTATTTTAAAATAGGAGTTTAACAATGCAAGAAATAATAATTCATGTTTTTAATACGGTAGGCAGCGGATTTTGTGTGGAAGCAGATGACGGTCAGAAAGTGTATGGTTTAATAAAGAAAGCGCTTCATGAAGGAAAAAAAATCAAACTTTCCTTTCAAAATGTTGAGATTTTAACTTCTGCCTTCCTCAACACCGCTATTGGACAACTTTATCGTGATTTTTCGGAAGAAAAAATTAAAAGCAGTTTATCCGTGGAAAATATGCTACCGGAAGATAAAGCATTGTTGAAAAGGGTAACTGGTACAGCAAAGCTTTACTATAAAGATCCGGAGGGAATGAAAAAATCCATCAATGAAATATTGGGCGAGGAATAATGGCAAAATTCTATAACTCATCCGAAATCCATAATCTGAATAAAAGACAAATATTCTTTGATGCAAATATTCTTCTCTATATTTTTTTACCCACAGGTTCCTCATGGGAAAAGCAATATTCTGTTTTATTCAATCGCCTTCTTAAACAGAAAAACAAAATGGCTGTTGACTTCATCGTCATTTCAGAAGTTGTTAACCGTGCAGTCAGAATTGAATATGAAAAACATCTTCTGGAGAATAATATTTTAAGAAGAAAATTATCATTCAAGAGATATCGGGATTGCCAGGATGGAAAAGATGCTATTAATGATGTTTACCAGATAGTTAACAAAAATATTGTCCATAAATTCAACATTGTAGGTAAAGCATTTACAAAACATGATATTGAGAATTTTCTGCACGTTGATTCTTTGGATTTTTCTGATAAAGGGATTGCAGCAATATGCAAAGATCATCGTTTTATTCTACTGACAAACAACAAGGATTTTGCAGACTCTGATCTGGAAATTTTAACTTTAAATCCACGGTTATTGAGAAAAAATGATAAATATAATCACCGAATCCGAAATCAAACTCCATGAAAAACTGCGGGATGCGCTATTACCCGAATTGATTAGCAGGGAAGTGAGAGTGAAATTATAGCAACAAGAGGCGGTCGTATGAACAAAATAGATATTGCAAAGCAAGAATCCAATTTTCTTCTCTACACATCAACAGACGGCAAGATAAAGGTCGATGCTGTATTACAGGACGAAAATATCTGGCTGACACAAAAGGCTATGGGGGAGCTTTTCGGTAAAGAAAGAAGTGTTATTACTAAGCACATTAAAAACATTTTTAGTAGTAAGGAATTGGATGAAGAAAGCAATGTGCAAAAAATGCACTTTAGTCATTCGGATAAACCCATAAAATTTTACAACCTTGACGCCATCATTTCAGTCGGCTACCGCGTCAACTCCTACCAGGCCACACAATTCCGCATCTGGGCGACAAAAACCCTGAAAGAATACATCATCAAAGGCTTTGTGCTGGATGACGAACGGCTCAAGCAGGGCAATCAGGTCTTCGGAAAGGACTATTTCGAGGAACTACTTGAGCGCATACGTGAAATTCGGGCAAGTGAGCGGCGGTTCTACCAAAAGATAACTGACATCTACGCCCTTGCTGCCGATTATGACAAAAACTCCCCAATAACAAAGGATTTTTTCGCAACAGTCCAGAACAAGCTCCACTGGGCGATCACCGGAAAAACCGCAGCAGAAATTGTTTACGATTCGGCAGATGCAACAAAGATCCATATGGGTTTGACCAACTGGAAGCATGCGCCGGACGGGAAAATAATGAAATCAGATGTTTCCATTGCTAAAAATTATCTGGGCGAAGCTAACATAAAGGAACTGAACCAGATCGTCTCCGCATATCTCGATTTGGCTGAAAACCGTGCACAGAGACAGATTCTTATGAAAATGCAGGACTGGGGTCAATTTCTTCACAGCTTCCTGGAATTATCCAGCTACCCGATATTACAGGATAAAGGCAAAGTCAGCGCATTGGAAGCGAAAATAAAAGCCGGGCAGGAATACAAAGAATATCGGGTAATTCAGGATGAAAATTATATTTCCGATTTTGATAAAGAGGTGTGGCGCATTAGGGAGGGTAAGGATGAATACAAATGAGAAATTACTCGACAATCAAATTACTGTAAGTAAAAAACTACAAATACGAAACAGCACTGTGGAATTTCTGATTTTCACAAAACAGAACAATAAAAATACTATAGAGGTTCGCATTGAAGATGAAACGGTATGGCTTACTCAAAAGCTGATGAGCGTTTTGTTTGAAAAAGGTCGCAGTACTATAACAGAGCATTTACAAAACATCTTCGAAACAGGCGAATTAAAAGAGATTTCAGTATGTCGGGATTTCCGACATACTGCCGAAGATGGAAAAGAATATACTACGAAATTCTACAATCTTGATGCCATTATTGCCGTTGGATTTCGGGTCAATTCACAACGTGCAACCCAATTCCGTCAATGGGCAATTAATATCTTGCGAGATTTTGCTATTCGCGGTTATGTGCTTGATAATGAACGGTTAAAAAACGGTTTTTTTTTTAATAAGGACTATTTCGACCATTTGCTTGCTGAAATCCGGGAAATCCGGGCAAGTGAGCGTCGCTTTTATCAGAAAATAACCGATATATATGCCACTGCTGTTGATTATAATGTGGAGAGTGAAATTACAAAAACATTCTTCGCTACAGTACAGAATAAATTGCACTTTTCAACTCATGGAAACACCGCCGCTGAACTGATAATGGAGCGGGCAAACAGTAACAAAGAACACATGGGTTTAACTACATGGAAAAATGCGCCTCATGGAAAAATAATAAAACCAGATGTATCTATTGCCAAGAATTATCTCTCGGAAAAAGAGATAAAAGCATTAGACCGTATTACTACAATGTACCTTGATTATGCAGAAGACCAGGCAGAACAAAATATTCCAATGACAATGGAAGATTGGTCGAAAAAACTGAATGTCTTTTTACAATTCAATAATCGCGAACTATTAGATAATCCCGGTAAAATAGCAAAAGAGATAGCAAAAGCATTCGCTGAAAGTGAATTTGAGAAGTACCGCATAGTGCAAGACCGGCTATTCGAATCCGATTTTGATAAATTGATCAAAAAATTGGAAGATAACAGCGAAGGAAAAGTGTAATGTCTAAAAATAAAAAATTACCAGATAATCAAATTACCGTTTATCAAACACCTGATGGAAATATCAACATTGAAGTGCTCTGTGCCAATGAAAACATCTGGTTGCCGCAAAAGCGAATGGCAGAGTTATTCGGATGTAGCGCGGACAATATATCCGTGCACCTTAAAAACGTCTATAAAGAAAAGGAACTTGATGAATCGGCAACTACCGAAGATTACTCGGTAGTTCAAATTGAAGGTAATCGCGAAGTTACCCGTACTGTAAGGTGTTATTCGCTTGAAGCCATTATCGCGGTGGGGTATAGGGTGAACTCAGAACGCGGCACACAGTTCAGGCAATGGGCAATTTCAATTCTTCAGCAATATATCCATAAAGGTTTTGCGATTGATAGCGACAGATTCAAACATGGTTCCCGTTTCAGCGGACGATATTTTGAAGATCTACTTGAAGAAATCCGGGATATCCGTTCCAGTGAGCGGATGTTGTATCAGAAAATTACCGATATTTACGCTACTTCCATTGACTATTCGCCAAAAGCATATGATACGAAAAAGTTCTTTGCGACGGTACAGAATAAACTGCATTTTGCCATTACCGGACAGACCGCCGCGGAAATTGTAGCCGAACGAGCCAGGAGCGACAAACCAAATATGGGATTGACATCATGGCGAAAAGCACCTGACGGTAAAATCATGCCAGGTGATGTTGCAACAGCAAAAAACTACCTGGATAAAACAGAACTTGATCATTTGAACCGTATAGTCACCATGTATCTTGACTATGCAGAATTACAAGCGGTTCGTAATAAGCCAATGTACATGAAAGATTGGATTGAAAAACTGAATGCATTCCTGAAGTTCAGTGAATACGAAATACTCACCAATGCCGGACAGATCAGTCATGAAGTTGCTCTGGCTCTGGCAAGCAAAGAATACGAAACATTCAAGAAAATTCAGGATGAAAATTATAATTCCGATTTTGACAAAGAGGTGTGGCGCATTAAGGAGGGGAGGGATGACTATAAATAAAATCACCGAATCTGAAATAGAACAATTTGCTATCGAACTCCTCGAAAAAAAAGGATACCAATACATATACGCCCCGGACATTGCCCCCGATAGTGACACTCCGGAACGTAACAGATTTGAAGATGTGTTATTATTAGATCGCCTGCGCACAGCCGTTGGCCGAATTAACCCGGATATCCCCCCCGATGCAAGAGAAGATGCCATAAAGCAGATACAGCGCCTTAATTCACCTGAACTCATCGCCAACAACGAGGCGTTCCACCGGATGCTTACTGAAGGCATAAAGGTAAGCTATCAGAAGGATGGAGCCAACAGGGGTGATCTGGTCTGGCTCGTGGATTTTAACAATCCTCAAAACAATGAATTTCTTGTCACCAATCAATTCACTGTCGTTGAAAATAATGTGAACAAACGTCCCGATATCATCCTTTTTATTAACGGTCTGCCCCTGGTGGTTATCGAGCTGAAGAACCCTGCTGACGAGAACGCAACCGTAAGGTCTGCCTTCAGACAGTTCCAGACCTACAAACAGGCAGTTCCGTCTTTGTTCGCCTATAATGGTTTCATGGTCATCTCTGACGGTCTGGAGGCAAAAGCAGGTTCCCTTTCCGCTGGTTCCAGCCGCTTTATGGCCTGGAAAAGCTCAAACGGCAAGGTTGAGGCTTCTGTGTTAATTGGTCAGCTGGAAACTCTCATTAAGGGGATGCTCAATAAAACAACTCTCTTAGACCTTATCCGCCATTTTATTGTATTTGAAAAATCGAAAAAAGAAGACAAAGACACTGGCGTTATTACTATTCAAACCGTAAAGAAACTCGCTACCTATCATCAGTACTATGCTGTTAACCGGGCCGTTGAATCCACACTCAGGGCATCCGGTTATACTCCATCAAAAGACTGGCAGGATACTGTTTCGATTGCTGAGGATCCTGAAAGTTATGACTTACCAGGGGTGAAAAAGCAACCCTTCGGAGACAGAAAAGGGGGTGTGGTCTGGCATACACAGGGAAGTGGTAAATCACTTTCCATGGTTTTTTACACTGGTAAAATCGTCCTTGCAATGGATAACCCCACTGTAGTGGTAATTACCGACCGCAACGATTTAGACGACCAGCTTTTTGATAACTTTGCCGCTTCAAAACAACTTCTCAGGCAGGAACCTGTACAAGCAGAAAACAGGGACCATCTGAAAGAACTGCTAAACGTCGCATCGGGTGGCGTGGTATTTACCACCATCCAGAAGTTCCAGCCTGAAGAAGGAAATGTTTACCCGAGACTATCAGACCGAAGAAATATTATTGTGATAGCTGACGAAGCGCACCGGACACAATATGGTTATCCGCCGGATATGCAAGCACTCGCTACAGAAACAGTGCTTAAGCAGGCGGAATTGATTGCAAATGAAATGACAAAGATGGTATGATTGTTATTTTGTCATTATTCAAATCTCTTCTCCAGTGGAAATAAAGGGCTTATATTGATTAAACGTTATAGTTATACTATTCCACAAGTGTAATTTGGAACTCTATATGACTGCCACAGAGAGCACAGAGATAGGAGTTTAAGATGGAAAAGGCATCTCTGTGTTCTCTGTGGCAAAAAGTTATAAAAAACAGATACGGTTTATTATAAATCAAATTGCCTATCGGCACTGTCCTAAAAACCAGTTATTTCAATAGAGGATTATTTAAATCGATAATTACATAGACACGGATACATTCAACTCCTACGGAGTTGAATGCCTGCAACGCCTAGGGGCGTGCAGGTAACACAAATACACTCACCTCCTACGGAGTTGAGTGCCTGCTACGCCTGAAGAGCGTGCAGGTTACACGGATTTAAGGTTGTTGTGGTCGATATCATAAGATTTTATTGAGTTTGTGATAGAAGGTATTTGATCAAAATCAAATCCGTGTAAATCCGTGTCTGAAAAATAACTGGGAAATGGTACAGTGCCTTACCTATCAAAAAAAAGATATAATACAAGCATACTCTACTATTCACATGGCCAAGAAACGAAAGATCAATACAACAACAAAAACCCCACAAGAGATACGACCCCAAAAGACTGATAACGATTTCCCCCTCAGGAAGATCGTGATCGGCATAGGTTGTTTATTGATCCTTACAGGAGTAGCATGGATAATATTCTCAAATACACAGGCAGATGAGCAGGAGTGGGCAGTGGACGAAAAGGGAATCCTTTCATATCCAGCCGACCGCCCTGAACCAGTATTTGAATCCCGGATCGACGAATATAACTCCGAATTTACCCTTGAATACCTGAATTATTCAAGCAGAGATGCCACTATAAGTGCAGCAGTACGAGTGCCTAATAGCAGTGTCCCTGTCCCTGGTGTATTGATATTACCTGGAGCCACAGTAACAAAAGAAGGCCAGCAGGGTCTGGCATTAGAACTAATAGAAATGGGTTATGCATCTATGGTGATAGACCAGCGTAATCTTGGTGTGGTTGATGTGCAGCATGATGGAGAGTTATTCGATGCCGGGAAAGAGCCAGTCGAACATAAGATGGTCTTCGACGCCCTGATGGCAGTGGATGTAATGAGGCAGTATCCGAAGATCAATCCGCAGAAAATAGCCATTATCGGGATCAGTAATGGCGGAAGGTTCGCTATCACTGCAGCAGGTATTGACCCTTCCATTAGAGGAGTGGTAGGTATCAGTACCAGCGGATATAATACTGAATCGATCATCAGCAACAGTCCGAACCCGTTAAGCGCAACCAGGATCAGGTTCTTGCGTTCAATTGATCCGGGATCTTATCTGGATAAACTTGCGCCCCGAAAACTGGTAATGATCCATATGGAAAATGATTCTATTATTCCTGTTAATATGGCAAAAACTACTTACGATAAAGCTGAAGAACCAAAGGCCTTTTATTCAATAGAAGGTACAGGACATGGATATTATTCTGCTATGAGGCCGCAACTTGAAGATGAACTTATGGAAATATTTGATACTGTTTAGACCGTGTAACGATATAAGACAAATACGAATGTTAAGAAATATATCAATAAGTTCTATTGCAACAATACTTTTTGTAGTATCACTACTTTCTTTACTATTACACCCCCTTGTAATATATCTATATCCAGAATTAAAATTTGAATTTATATTTGAAATTATTGGTCAAATTATAGGTAGTAATTTTTTTATTTTATTTGTATTGGTTTTGGCTGCTGTAATTATTTCGATTTTCAGGCGCATTTTTTTATACGTTAAAAAAAATATACTTAATACCAAACAAACTGAAATCTAATTAATAGAACAATGAATACAGGCAACAATCATACAACTCGAATTAACAACCTTGATATTTATATTTACATACTACTGATCATTGTAGCTACAGTCTTACGATTATATCTACTTGATTTAAGGCCATTCCATCATGACGAATCAGCAGTGGGATCATTTACCTATAAGTTATTCGATAATGGTGATTATCATTATAATCCTGTATTTCACGGACCGTTTATATATTTCTTAACATCATGGGTGTTTGAACTGTTAGGAGACAGCGAATTCACTGCCAGGCTGCTACCTGCTCTTACCGGAGTAGGAATGGTATTGCTAATATATCCGATCAGGCACTATCTAGGCCGGCCCGGGTGGCTTATAGCAGCAGCATTCCTTGCCCTCTCCCCTTCATTTTTATACTATTCCCGGTTTTTCAGGAATGATATATTCATTACATTCTTTACATTAGCAGTTATTGTATGTTGTGTAAAATATCTTGAGCAGGGAAACAGCCCGAAACGGCTTATATTTATTTTCCTGGGCTCAGCCGCACTGGGATTGTCTGCAACTGCTAAAGAGAACACTTATGTTATAATGGCACTGTTTGCCTTTCCGGTTGGACTATTCATACTATATAAGATCATAATGTGCCTGCATCGCCACAGTCTGGAACATGATGCAACAATGTTTATTAAGAAGAATATGTTTCGGATTGTGATGGATACCGGTCTGTTCGTGATAGTATTCTTAATAATATTCACTCTCTTTTACTCTTATTTTTTTAAAGATATAGGAGCAGTCACTAAGGCGCCGGTTGAAGCTTTTACCCACTGGTACGAGATGCATGATGTTGAGCGCATAGGTGGGCCGCCATATTATTATATACCTTTATTAATGATGTATGAACTCCCGGTGTTTCTTTTTGCCGTTGTGGGAAGTGTAGAATATATAGAAAAATTCTTACGAAAAAGAGAGAATATCTTTATGGCCTTTATGGTTTACTGGCTGATTGCCAACATGGCCGCCTATAGTTATCTGGGAGAAAAAGTACCCTGGCTCATACTTCATCCGCTGCTTCCGGCAATAGTGGTTGCAGGTGCTTATATGGGTGAATTACTACCTCAACTGCGATATAGACCCAGATACGTAGAAGTATTTTTTATAACGGTAATTGTGCTAAGTGTATCGTTCTTTTTATTTACCAGTTATAGCCTGAACTACACACGCTATTCGGACCCTGCTGAACCGCTGATACAGGCCAGTCAGCCTCCCCAAAAATTCCATGACTTCCTTACCACTTTTCATGAAACTGCCCAAAGACATGACGGATATGACACAGAAATTCAAAACACAGATCCGAAAATGAATACCCAGTTCCTATGGCATCTGCGGCATTATACTAATATCAAATGGTTCGAGAAACTTGAAAACGATCCTGAGCTGGATGCGCCTATAATAGTGGTTCATGATGAAGATGTTGACATTGCCCAAAACCTGTTGATCGGTGACTATCAACGTCTGGATAGTGCCAGGATGGCATGGTATTTCTATAAGGTCAGTGATATTAATTACCAGTATATATTGTTTCGCAAAATGGACAGACCTTCAAGTGAATACGGAGTAATACTATTCTATCGATAAAGAGGAGAAATAAGATGAGCAAAATAGTGATCATAGGCGGGGGATTAGCAGGACTTGCTGCAGCATATCGCTTAGCTTCCCATCATCAAGTTACTGTTATTGAAAAGGACGAGATATTAGGCGGAATGCTGCAGAGTTATCATATCAACGATTATTATATTGAAAAATTCTACCACCATTTCTTTTCAGGCGATAATGAACTTTCGGAATTGATCGATGAACTGGGCCTTGCAGATCAGGTAGTATGGCTCAAAGGTACTACCGGATATTACCGGGAAGGCAGGGCGTATCCTATGAACACTCCATTGGAGATATTGAAATTCCCACCCCTGTCGATCATAGATATATTCAGGTTGGGATTGCTGGTAATGCGAACTAAGACCATTAAGGATATCAGGCCCTATGATACTATCACTGCAAAGGAATGGATCATCAGGATTGCAGGTAAAGGAGTATATAATAATTTTTTTTTACCTTTACTAACAAGCAAGTTCGGGAAAAGTGCTGATAAAGTTAGTGCCGCATGGCTGCTGGGAAGAGTAAAAATACGATCAGATAGGAGTACTCAGGGTGAGAGACTGGGATATATGAAAGCAGGTTTTTATCAATTGATACATGCACTGACTGAATCAATAGATAAAAAAGGTGGACGTATTATCTCAGGTAACCCGGCCAGGACCATACATTTCGATAGTGGTAGACCTTCGAATGTAGAATTACAAGAAGGTGCATTGCAGTGTGATGTGGTAATATCCACTGCGTCTCCTATGGCACTCTCAGAAATGGTCAAACCGGGAATTCTTGATCTTAACCTTGACCAAATACGATATCAGGGTACATGCTGCGCATTACTGGGCATATCCGAATCCCTAATGAAGGATGGTACATACTGGCTGAACATTGATGCAGAAGTACCTTTCGGTGCCTTGATAGAGCATACTAATTTTATGCCGGTGCAGGATTATGCACAGGAGCATCTGGTTTATATTGCATCATACTTCCAGGACCCTGAAGATACACTATATACAGACGACCGGGAAAAGATAATGGAGAAATTCATACAGGCTATAGAGTACATGTTCCCTGATTTTGATCAAAGTAGTGTGTTATGGTGGAAATTGACACGTGATATACAGACCGCACCTGTGTATGAAACAGGTTATGCTGATACTATACTGCCTTATTGTACAAATGTTAAAGGACTATACCTTGCAGGTATGTTCTCTGAGGCAAATTATCCCGAAAGGAGTATGAATGATTCCATTAAGGCAGGATATAAGGCAGCAGAAGCAGTTTTACACGAAAGTGACTTATAATGTATCAACATATTTGAGGATTTATATGGATAAAGAGATCGAAATTCTTATAAAAAAATTTGCACTCCAGAATGCTGTTAAATACGAAAAGGCACCACAAATAGGTGCTGTTATGGGCAAACTTATGGGGGAGCATCCCGAACTCAGGGCAAAGGCCAGGGAAATATCACCACTCATTGGTATTATATTGAAAGATATAGCATCAGGATCGCCTGATGAATGGCAGGAAGAACTTGAAACTCTTGCTCCTGAACTGATAGATGAGCTATCTGTGCGTAAAGAACCTGATAAAGGATTAAAACCACTTCCTGATTCAAAAGACGGAGTCGTAATGAGATTTGCTCCTAACCCCAACGGTCCGCCTACACTGGGTAGTACACGTGGCATAGTTGTCAATAGTGAATATGTTAGAAAATATGATGGTACATTCATCATCAGATTTGATGATACTGACCCTGTGACCAAACGTCCTATGCGTCAGGCATATGACTGGTATATAGAGGATTGCAAATGGCTTGGAGCAGAACCTGACCAGGTGGTAATAGCATCAGACAGACTGCCTGTATACTATGAATATGCCGAGTCACTCATCGTTTCAGGTCATGCTTATGTATGCGCCTGTACACAGGATGAGTTCAAAAAATTAAAGGACACTAAACAGGCATGTCCGCACAGGGATATTGCACCCGAAGATAATTTAAGAGAATGGAAGCGCATGCTTGCAGGTGAATATGAAGAGCGTACAGTTGTGCTTCGGATCAAGACCGATATCAAACATAAAGATCCTGCTATACGGGACTGGGGAGCTTTCAGGATAATCAAAACTCCACACCCCCGACCTGAAGTAGGGGACAAGTATGTAGTCTGGCCAATGCTGGATTTTGAAGGAGCTATAGAAGACCACTTGCTTGGTATGACCCATATCATACGGGGTAAGGACCTGATAGATAGCGAGAGCCGCCAGAAATTTATTTATGATTATCTGGGATGGACATATCCCCATACCTTCCACTGGGGTAGAGTAAAGATGCATGAATTCGGTAAATTCAGTACCAGTGCTCTGCGAACATCTATTGAGGCCGGTGAATATTCGGGCTGGGATGATCCGCGACTGCCTACTCTACGTGCCCTGCGTAGACGCGGGATACGTCCTGAGGCACTGCGTAAGTTCTTTATTGATATGGGTGTGGGTGAGACCGATGTAAGCCTTAGTCTTGATAACCTGTATGCTGAGAATAGAAAAATGATAGATGCAGATGCTAATAGGTATTTCTTTGTCTGGGATCCAGTGAGACTGGAGATCACAGGTTTTGAACCGACTGTTGCCAGATTATCTCTACACCCTTCTGAAGATAGGGGATTCAGGGAGATACCAGTAAGTAGTAGCGTGTTTGTTTGCAACCAGGATATTAAAGATGCACGTCCAGGTGATGTATTCAGATTGAAAGACCTGTGTAATATCAGGATCATTGATGGCAATACAGCCGAATTTATCGGAAATGATATTGAAACAATAAAGAAAGGAATAGGGCGAATTATACACTGGGCTCCGGTTGATGGCATATCTGTTAGTGTAATGACACCTGAAGGTGAGATCACTGGCATAGGGGAAGCAGGTATTATAAAAGAACTTGATGCGGTAGTGCAGTTCGAAAGGTACGGATATGTCAGGATAGATAGTGTAAATAAGCAGGTAATTGCCTATTTTACACATAAGTAGGAAAACAGGATAGTTTGATGGAACGAGTAAGCAGCTCTAAGTTTACCAGACCAGTATACACATGTGCTGACGGAGTCAGGTTTGCCACACCAGAAATTGTGGCAAGGTACAGGGCCAGTCGGCTCAAGACGAATGTACTGGCAGATATAAGCTGTGGTATTGGGGGGCAGACTGTTTTTTTCGCACACCAGTGTGATCATGTCTACGGGATCGAGCTTAATAAGAATAAGCTGGAGTGTGCCTGCAAGAATGCTGCATTATATGGTGTGGATAATATCACATTTATTGAAGGTGATGCAATATCACCAGGTGTGGTCAAACAGATAAGCGATGCACAGGTTATCTTCTGTGACCCATCCAGACCAAAAACCGAGCATGTACGTAATACTGATATCTTGCGACCCGGGATCTCTGAGGTGTTGAATGCATACAGGAATATTACTAACAGCGTGGTTTTTGAAGCCCCACCACAAATACCGCCTGAGCGTATTAAATTTGAGTGTGAATGTGAGTATCTTAGTGTGAACTCTAAGTTGAACAGATTGACACTGTACTTTGGCCAGCTCATGAAATGTGGTCGCTCGGCAGTAGTACTTGATGGTGATAAGTACTATCCACTGCGATCAGATGATAAAAAGTTAATATCTAATGCTGATAAGATGGGGATATATGCTTTTGAACCTGATCCTGCTGTAGTAAAAGCCGGATTGTTAGGAGAACTTGCAGATGAACTGGGTCAAAAGGTAGATTATATATCAATTGATAGTAGACGCAGTCTATTAACCTCTGATATACTTCTTGATTCACCTTTTATAAAAAACAGATACGTGGTGCTTGATAAAGTTCCATTTGAATGTAGTGTGATCAATAGGTCTCTTTTTGATCTTGGTATAGGTCGGGCTTTGATACGGTTCAATGTTACACCCGGGCAGTATTGGGAGTTGAGAAACCGGATTGAGAGAGGGCTAATGGGAGAAAGGACGGCGCATCTGTTCAGATTGCGGGATGGTATTTATATACTTGAGATAATTTGATCACAAAGAGCTTGTTATCTTAGTTGAGTAAAATCTGTGTTTAAATTCTTTACCTTGAACCGCAGGCATTGATTAAAATCGTTTCCATCAAAGTCACACGGTAGAAGTTCATTTGCACTACACTTCATTGCACTGAGAAATGGGCATTTATCTATCATATGGATCAACCTGAATGAATTATTATTGACTGAATAGGAATAAATAACATTTAGATGTTACGATTTTAATATATTCTCAAGTTCATCTCTCTGCTGAGGAGTTAGTTCTTCCATGGCTTTTTGTGACTGGATCGTCATTCTTTTGATAAATAGTGCTTCAAGCATTGGCAGTATCAGGTTAGTATTTGTTTTATTATTATGATCTTCCCTGGCATACTCACGCATGGTGTTCAGTGATTCGGCAGTCATCTTGCCATGCCCCAGACCAGGGCATTGTTTATCTATTATCAAATAATTTGTTCCATCATAACCAAGCGGGTATGACCTACATGATACAGGCTTGCATGTCTCTACTTTACATTTCTTCTTCTCAGTATCATAAAGGGCACATACTTTTTTATCATCCTGGTCTACTTTATCCAGTTGAATAGTGATCGAACTGTATTCTCCGACAATTGAAAGATACGGGATCACCATATACATCATCCCATGATCCATCCATTCCTTGATGTCATTAAGACAAATCGTTACATCTCTTTCACAGCATTTGCCGCAATCAGTACAATTGAAAATGAATTTAGGTATATCATTCATATTTGTGAACTCCTTGTGATCTCACCTGCGATATTGGTACTCATGATCTTCTTTATCTCATCAATATCCTGTGTCTGTCCCGCAGCCCACATCAGTTTGACAAGTGCAACCTCAGGCAGCATATCTTCACCTTCAATAGCACCGGCCTTGAGTATATCCCGTCCCGTATCATATACACGGTCACATACTCTTCCGTTGATGCACTGGCTGGTCATTACTACAGGAATGCCGGCTTGTGTTGTCCTTTCTATATATGGTATCCATTCGGTAGATACATGTCCCAGACCTGTGCCTTCCAGTACGATACCCTTATAATTAGCAGAAGCAAACAGCAGAGTCTCAGGACTGGCACCAGTAGTATATTTAAGTAATGCACATCTGGGTGTCATCTTGATGTTAATACTCAGTTCTCGCTCACCACGCTTAATATAATCAAGATTTGTACTGATCTTACCTGAAGGATAATCCACCTTACCCAGTGGTCTTGAATTAATAGTTTGGAATGCATCACGTCGACTGGTATGCATCTTTCTAACCCTGGTTGCTCTGTGTATATTACAGTGGTCATCTGAAGTAGTGGCGTGCATAACCACTGTAACCTCAGCTATATCACTTGTTGCCACTTGAGCCGCACATATGGCATTCATAGCATTATCACTGCTGGGCCGATCAGCACTACGCTGGCTGCCTACGAACACAATAGGCACAGGTGTTTTGATCATAAAGGCAAGAGCAGCGGCAGTATACATCATAGTATCAGTACCGTGGGTGATAATAACACCACTGGCTCCGGAACTGATCTCTTTCTCCACTTCCTCTGCGAGTTTGATCCAGTAGTCAGGACGCATATTCTCAGATAATATACTATATACTACTTTGGCATTGAAATTAGCGATCTGTGTCAATTCAGGTATGGCAAGTAGTATATCCTGCGCAGTGAACTGACTGGTCACAGCTCCGGTCCTATAGTCCACTTTGCTGGCAATAGTACCACCCGTAGACAATATAGATACTGTCGGGAGATTTGGATCAGGAGGAGGTATCGTAACCTCTTGCGCCATAACATCACTTTTTTTCTCAAGCAGTTCCATTTCTACAGTATGGGGATCAAAACCGGCATTATATCCGTTAATTAATTTTATCACTATAGAACCTGTGGTTGAGGGCATAAGTACACCCTGGTATGAATTATCCCCACGTTTGATAAGTACTGTATCTCCTTCTTCAATCATTGTTTTTAACTCTCGCAATAAATAATCTTTGTATATCCTCAAGTCTTTTCATAGCGTCCCGGACAGTATTAACTTTTATCTCAAGGGCATCGATATCATATGTTAACTGGTATTCCCGATCTTCTATCATCCTGCAAACTTCCCGGGGCATGGGACCTCCAACTACATCACGCCGGTCAATATTGTGCCTGGTATCCATTGCCTCTTCAAATAGTTGCTGAGTGAGTCCTTCCTCTGATAGCTTTATATCTGCGATCTGCATCGCGACCCTGTCAGCTTCTTCAAGAGTATATTCCCCACTTCTTGCCATAGTCCCTACAATCCGGTGAGCTGTTCTAAAAGACAGTTCAGTTGTCCTTACAATAGTATCAGCCAGTTCAGTGGCTGTAGTAAAACCAATTTTTGATGCTGATAACATCTTTTCAGTATTGATCTTCATAGTTGACAGGATACCTGATGTTATTTGTGTTGAACTTGTAGCGGCAGCAGTTGCATTCCACAGATGGGGTGTGATCTCCTGCATGTCCCTGTTATAGCTCATAGGTAAGGCTTTGTTAATGGATAGTACCGACATCAAACACCCGTGAACTGTACCGGTCTTTGCTCTAATTAGTTCTGCAGTGTCAGGATTCTTTTTCTGGGGCATGATAGATGATGTGGATGCAAAGCGATCATCAAGTTCAATAAAATTGAATTCTTCAGTACTCCACAGTATCAACTCTTCTGCTATCCTGCTCAGGTTCGTCATGATATTGGAAAATGCAGAGATAGATTCTATAATAAAATCCCTGGTACTTACGGCATCCATTGAATTTTCTATCAATCCGTCGAATCCAAGCAGTTCACGAGTGCGTTCACGGTTAATATCAAATCCGGTCGATGCAAAAGCTGCAGCTCCCAGTGGTGATAGATTTGTTCTTATGTATACCCCGAAAAGCCGCTGGTAATCTCTGGCAAAGGCATCATGATAGGCAAGTAAATGGTGTCCTAAGGTAGTAGGTTGGGCATGTTGTAGATGTGTAAATCCCGGTATAATTGTTTTCCTATGCTCTTTTGCAGCTAGCAGAAGGGTTTTTCTTAGTTCGTTAACCACACGTATCAATACAATCAATTTTTCCCTTAATGATAATCTTATACACGTAGCAACCTCATCATTTCTTGAGCGTGCTGAATGCATCCTTCCGCCAATGTCTTCCCCGATCATCTCAATAAGCCTGGTTTCTATGGACACATGGATATCCTCATAGGACATATCAAGTGCTCTAAAACCTTCTTGTTGTATTTTTTCCAGAGAGATAAGAAGAAGTGTGCATTCGTCCCATGTTATGATCCCTACTTCAGAGAGCATGATCACATGTGCTACGTCTACCAGCAAATCTGCTTCAAAAATATTTATATCAGCATCCATAGAAGAAAGGTATTTTAGAACATTAGTATCTTCCTTTGATCCCAGCCGTCCTCTTCGCAAGATATCATTCATAATAAATCAAACCTATTGTACTATGCCTGTTTTTAATTTTTTATTATTAATTTTATAGTACTTATATAGTAGACATTGAACACCATTTATCTTTACAGATCGTTTAATAAGGACATTGAAATAGAATAAAGGATATTTTGTTAAAAAAATTGGTATCCACTTCAAAAAGTATGGTATTTTAACAGGATTTATATGGATTCAATTTTAAGGAGGTGTTAATTGCCTATAGATTTGAAGTGGATATGGTGGATACGTAAATTTTCATTTTATGCATTAACATCGGTATACATTGACCGATTCAATACCATTTTTATTCTCGCCTTTAATTCTCTAGGATCAAAAGGTTTGACAATATAATCATTAATATTTAGATTCATTGCTTTTAGTTTATCGTCCACACTTGATTTGGCAGATAGTATTATTATAGGGATACTCTTTGTATAATCATGTTTTTTTAATTCTCTACACACCTGGTATCCGTCCATATGTGGCATCATGATATCCATAACCAGAATATCCGGGGAATAGGTAAAGACCATCCCAAGAGCTTCTTTCCCATTTTCAGCTTCCAGTATCTCAAACGGTTCATATCCTAAAGCTTCCCTGATTATGGTAAGGACATTCTTATCATCATCAACAATTAGTACTTTAACCTTTTTTTCAGATGGTACAATTGTTATATCATTATTCTGTAAGAACCATACTTTTGATGTGCCAATGTTCTCGCAATTTACTTTACCTTTTTTCTTTAAACCATCCAGATATTTAAGAGCAGTCACTTTACACATATGTGATCTATTAACTACTTCAGTAGTTGTTGACCTTCCATCCTCCAATATATTGATTAATTCCTGCTCACGCCAATGCATAATGAATAACCTTTTTTTTTATTATAATATATTAAGTAAATTGCGAGAACATTGGCACATCAAAAGTATGGTTCTTACAGAATAATGATATAACAAT
>Ga0255426_10081_pt1 | contig 19522 bp, 16 predicted proteins | sample ANMaggSeSYBR02J9_FD_182666 | JGI IMG/M metagenome (GOLD analysis project Ga0255426, IMG submission 182666) | Sediment cell enrichment communities from methane seep in Santa Monica Basin, California, United Staets - ANME aggregate JGI... | ecosystem: Environmental > Aquatic > Marine > Cold seeps >...
AGACTTTTTATTTCAGATGGTCTAACTTTTCTTCTTCCCCTTCCTGGGATTTGATCTGGGTAGAAAGACCCATAAGTTCAGCAACAAGCACGATCATATCTTCTACCTGCATTTCATTATCAGGATTATCTCTTAAGTCGAAGTTAGTGGAACCCTGCTGGTCGTATACATAATCCCTGCCGTCACCAATATTACGGCGGCAGAATGGACAACAAGATGACAGAATATCTGCTTTGATAGCCTGTGCATCCCTGATCCTCTCAGCCGCAATCTCAAGTGCCATATCAGGTATTCCGGCCTTTACGCCGCCACCTGCTCCACAGCACCGCTGAAGTTCACGGATCCGGTCCATTTCCACGAATTTGAGACCTGGCAGGTTATCTAATACAATCCTGGGTGTCTCGTACACACCACAATGACGACCAAGATGGCATGGATCGTGATAAGTAATGATCTTATTATCAAAGGATTTCTTCCACTCGATCTTACCTTCCTGGATGAGTTGTGCAAGTAGATCAGCAACATGTACTACTTCAAAGTTAGGTTTTCTACCGAGCTGTTTCGGCCAGTCGATGGTTGCTACTCTGTAACAGCCTGCACAGGCAAACATCACCTGTTTGACTCCCCTTGCTTCCAGCGCTTCTACGTTATGAAGTGCTGTGATCTTGGGTATATCACCTTTATGAGGCTGTCCTGTCCTGATAATAGCAGAAGAACAGCACCATTCTTCTTCACCCAGATATATAAAAGGAACATTTAAATGATTCAGGACCCTGGCAGTACATACACCAAGTACCTGCTGGTTGAATCCTGCTGTACAGCCGGCAAAATAAGCCACATCTCCCTCTTCGGCGATCTTAACATCATCTGGTATCCAATCCAGTCTTTGGCTCTGTTGTTTCAAATAAGGGTTGCGGTACTCACCTATAAGCTTGGGGAAATTGACTGTTTTACCGTACGGACCGTTACCTCTCATAACAAGTTGCTGTCTGGTGGCCTCGTACATATCAACGGTGTTTATACCGGCTTCACATACACTAGCGCAAACACCACAGGTACTACAATGGAAAAAGACATCTGCAAAGTCCTGTATGTCATCCTCATCAAGCCGCTTGGATCCGAATAATTTTGCCTTTAAACCATAAGTCTGCCCCATATATTCTCTAAACCTGGTGATCTTGTTCATTGGAGAATATTTCGGGTCCCCGTCTTTTGCATCCAGGGCAGGACACCATTTCTCACATTCACCGCATCTGGTACAGGCATCATACTGCATCATAAATACAGGGTCGATCATTTCAGTCTTTATGAAAGGATCACCTTTTGGAATTTCAGGCATTGTTTTTTCTTCATCTGCCATTTTATTCTCCTCCGCCATTAACAAGAATGACCATTGGGGCTGCTAACATATGCATATATTTGCTATATGGGATATATGCGATACAGAATAGCAATGATATTGCTACATGGAATAATGCAAATGTTTGGGCTAATGCTGCATTTGCACCTAAGAATGTCCATGCACCTGTTATGGCATCAGGTCTGAATCCTTCTGCCATAAAACCCGTTATAGTGATGACCAGAGTACCAAGGACCAGTACCCAATCAAACATCTGGGTACGCTGACTGACATCTGAAATTGCCAGACGTCTTACTATAGCGATGATAAGTCCGATCAACAACATGTATCCCAGTATTTCATTGGAAAAATCAAGGCTGTTTCGTATTACATTAAGATCAAAATTTCCTATTCCTATCATATGCAGCATTTCAAACATTGCAAATATCATTGATAACACGAACATTCCTATCCATCCAATGAAAATGAGCATATGCATCACCCATCTAAAGGGACTGCGCCTGAGTATCCTGCGCTGAATTAGAATATCAAGAAATATTGTGGACAATAAGCTTTGTCTTGGATGATGTCCCAATTTCACATGGTTAATTTTTTTTATAAAGACACGCAAGAAATGAGAAGCGCTTCCGCTCCCCCATTTTTTCATATTTATATACATTCCTAATAAGAATATCACAATAGCAACCATTGCAATGCCCAGCATTACAACAAATGAGGGAATTCCGGAATAATAAACAAAATCACTCATAAATTATTTTCCTCCTATAGATAAAATCATCAACTGTTCCTACTATATTAATATCAAGACCTGCAGGTATTTTTTTTGCAAGTCGAATATCCTAAGTATTTAACTTATATAAATATTGCTTTTTTTTATGACCATTACATTATTAGTTGGTAAACTCAAATTAACTGCTAATGAAATGCCACTGGCAGTATATTTAAAATATATCATTAATTTATCGCATTTATCGCAATAAATTCGCTTTTTTTTGCCGATACTGCATCTCCTCCTTCCTCAATCAGACTTATGATATCATCAAAGTGTACTTTTTTTTCGTAACTTTACTGCCTATGAGGTATCACTCATCTGATGTGAACAAAAAATTTAAAATGTATGATATCATACCATCCCGAATGATTACATCAACCAGTCAAAAACAATCTAATAACAACACTGCTGCCGAGGGAAATATGTGCCATGGGTAATGAAATAAATTCGACTGACGGTAAGAACCTGCTCCACAGGTACTTGCCGATCCTGACATGGCTGCCAAAATATAAACCTTCCTGGCTGCGCCACGATCTTATTGCCGGCCTGACCCTCTGGGCAGTGCTTGTGCCGGAAGCAATGGCTTATGCCGGGATTGCAGGAGTACCCCCGATAATGGGATTATATACCATTCCCCTACCGCTGTTTTTCTATGCCATTTTCGGTACATCACGCAAATTGGTTGTAGGACCGGATTCGGCGGCATGCCTGATATCTGCCAGTGCGGTTGGCGCAGTGGCTGCTGTTGGTGCGGCTGAGTATCTGGCGCTAACAACGGCGATGGCGATAGCGGTAGGGGTATTTTTCCTGGTGGTTGGAATGCTGCGGATGGGGTGGATAGCCCATTTTATCTCGATCCCGGTGATGTCCGGCTTTCTTGAGGGAATTGTTTTGTTTACTATCATCACTCAGGTCCCCAAGCTGTTCGGCATTGAAAGCGGTAGTGGTAATTTCTTCCAGCAACTCTGGGAGATTATCCGGGAACTGCCTGATACCAACCTGGCAACGCTGGCACTCGGTGTTGGCAGTCTCGTGTTAATCTTTGCTATCGGGCGGTATGTCTCGAAATTGCCGGCTGCACTCACAACTGTTATTATTTCCATTGTGGTGGTTTCAACTCTGGACTTGAGCGCTAAGGGCGTTAAAGTGGTCGGCACCCTTAGCACCGGCTTTCTACCTATGGGTTTGCCAGACGCTAGCCTGACAGATTATATGGCTGTTATCCCGGGTGCTATGGCAATAGTTCTGCTCGGCTACATAGAGACGCTTGGCGCCGACGAAAGCACTTACTCAAAGGATAGAGTGAAAAAAAATCCGGATCAGGATCTAATTGCCCTGGGGGCTGCTAATCTTGGCGCAGGCTTTAGCTCGGGATATATTGCAGTGGGCAGTCTGTCAAAGACATCGGTGGCTATGGGTGCAGGTGGAATGACACAGATTAGCCATGTCATAAGTGGCATCCTGGCGATCATGACATTACTTTTTTTAATGCCACTATTTACCAATTTACCAGAAGCGACGTTGGGAGCGATCGTGATCATGGCGATGATTGGTCTTGACCAGACTGCCAAACTTAAAAAAGAGATGAAACTCAGTTATACAGAATTTACACTGGCTTTAGTCTGTTTTATTGGCGTGCTTACCTTTGGTGTGTTGCAGGGTGTGGGTCTTGGAGTCGCCCTCTCACTTTTAGTGTTGATCAAGAAGGCATGTCATCCGGGCACAGCAGTTTTAGGCAGAGTCCCTGGTGAGAGGACCTATTATCGGGATATCCAACGACGACCGGATGCAGAAACAATTCCAGGGCTGATTATCTTCCGCTTTGATGCCAGACTTATCTTTTTTAATTGCAAATTTTTTGAAAGTGAAGTGAAACGCTATATTGCCAGAGCCAGGGAACCTGTGAAAACTATTCTGATTGACGCAGAAGCCATGAATGATATTGACATCACAGGCGCCGAGTGTCTGATAAAGCTGATCATTGAACTGAATAGTAGAAATATCGTTATGTATCTTACCCATGTAAGGGACCCGTTGCGAGACAAAATGCGCCGGATGGGAGTTGAATATGTGATTGGGTCCGATCACATCTACGAAACCACTCGAGATGGTGTCGACGCTTTTATTGCATCAAGAAGATAAGCTTCCTTCGGTCGGATTTTCTTGACCGGGGCTCCTAAAAAAGGTATTCACTCTGTTATCTTCATATGAAAATGACCACTCATCATCAAAAAATGTTACTGATGCCAGAGACTTTTTATTTTCTTGTGATTGAATTAGGAAATAACCAGAATAAGCCTTTTGATGTACAAATATTTCAAATGTTGTAATTCTATCTCTTGTAAGATTCAATAATTCAGAATCATATATTCAGATTAATCCGAACGATCGACATTACGATTTGTTTAATAAAATACGTGTTTTTATCACCTTTAATGCATCCAGTGCCAGACCTGGTGTATCTACCGGAGATTGTCCAGCCAGATCAGCTTTCGCTAATGATAGATCAAAAGGTATAATACCTATCACTGGTATTTCCAGGTTATTCAGGCTTGATTTAACAGTTTCCACCTCATCATCTCTCACTTTATTAATTACCACTGCAAATTTCTCAATACCAAGATCACTACCAAGTTTCTTTATCCTTCCAGCTGTCTGGATACTGCGCTTTCCCGGTTCAACCACAATGATCATAAGGTCAATACCTCTGGTAGTACCTCTGCCCAGATGCTCTATACCGGCTTCCATATCCATTATCACTATAGATGATTCTTTTAATACCACATATCGTAACAGAGCTCTTAAGAATGATGATGCAGGACACATACATCCTGACCCACCTCTGTCCACCGTACCCATAGTCAGCATTTTTACTCCATCCGGACCGGTGACACCAAATCGCTGTACAACATCATCCACTTTTGGATTTAATTTGAACACACCTGCCGGACCTCCAGCTCGTTCATCAATGAATTCTTCATAATCTGTTAGCGGTGGCGGAGGATTATTAATACCCAGTGCTGATGCCAGGTTCATATCCGGATCAGCATCTATAGTCAAAAGGTCGTGCCCGTCATGTGCCATAAGACGGGCTAATGTTCCTGCAATTGTTGTTTTTCCTACTCCACCTTTACCTGTGATAGCAATCTTCATGACACTTGATACATATTTAGAATAACTTAAGTTTACCGGATTACGCAATTATGCAAATAGATTTGTAGAAATGCTATATTGCTGCCATTGATTTGATAGTTCTACTGTGAGGTAACTTTTAATATTACTTTAAACATATATAATAATTAAGTGGGGTAAAATAGTAATGAGAGTGATTAAATGAATTTTAAAGAAGCAAGTGACATATTTGTAAATATATTTAATGACCCGAGACAACAATGCAGGCCAGTAGGAGTGAAATTGATCCTAAAGGGGAAAAAAATTCCAAATGGTACAAAAAATCCTGAAGAATACCAGGGTATTCCATGGTGTGAAGCTGTAAGAATTGCTGATGAAAATACTGAAGTAGTGGTGATCAATAAAGACAATGTTGGATGTCCGGCGGCCGCTATTGCTCTTGGTCTTGTGGATCAGTACAGCACCGAACCCCTGGGAGGCGTACGAAAATATACTGACCTGATGAATAAAACAGCTTCGCCCGCTGATTTCACAAAAGGGTTTGTTTATGCATGCAATCACAGCGAAAATATGCAGTTTGCACTATTTGGCGATGATGATACCGGACGCTATGAAACACTTGGTACTGCACAAAAAGCGATCAAGGGGATGGTATCGATACAGCCTGATATCATGGATGCTGCAGTTGCATATACGGCGCAAGGACTTGATGCTATACCTGATGTAGTGATAATTGCAGTGACCCCAAAACAGGCATTACTTGCCATCCAGGGATATAATTTTATAACAGGCAGCCGCTTTGAAATGAGCACAATAGGAATTAGAGGTGTCTGTGCCGACCTGACAGCATATCCATTTATGGAACAAAAGTTAAACGGGTCTTTCTTCTGTCTTGGAGCCAGGGCGGTTGGTGGATGGGGCGGCAACCTGTTGGGACTTGGTATGCCCTTTTCTATATTCCATACTATGGTTGAAGGTATGGAAAGATCAAAAAATGGTTTTCCATATGGGGCATATCCTGAATAGGAATTTTTTTAGGCTAGAAAATAGGGGGAAAATACATTTTATTATTCAATTCGAAGGTCTGGTTAAAGCAACTATAAAGGGAAGTGGGACATGAATAATTCATCATTACAGAATTTAATTGATCTTGATGAGCTTCAGACTATTCAGGATATATTTGCCAGTATAGTGGGCCTTTCTTCTGTGATTTTTTCACCTGAAGGTGGGCCTTTGACACAGCTTACTAATCCAACTGGTTATTGTTCATTGATCCAATCAACAGAAAAAGGAAATCGGTGTTGCACCCGGTCGTTCATAGAGATGGGGAAGAAGGCGCTTGAATTAAAAAATCCGCAAATCTTCTATTGCTTTGCCTATGGTGGTCATTTTATTGTACCTATTATCATCAATGGTAAGCACAAAGGAACTATGTTTGCCGGTCAATTCATACCACAGAGTTTCTCTACTGCACAATTAGAGGGTATTGAAAAGATTGCACTCAATATCAATGTAGATCCTGTACAATTGATTAATGAAGCAAAACATATGCGAGTGGTTGATAAAGATGTGATCAGGAACAATGCAAGTCTAATGTTTATGATAGTAAATATTATCACAAGATTGGGAATGAAAGCAGCTGAATTACAACAAACAGGGGATGCATTGCAAAAGACGCGTGATGAATTGGAGATTATAGTGCAGGACCGTACGACTGAACTGGTGAAAAGTAATGAAGAATTAAAACAGGAGATTACAGAACGTAAAGTTACAGAAGAGAAATTAGGTAGATCAGAGCTACGATTCAGGCATATTGTCGAGAGTATGTCTGACTGGATATGGGAGATTGATGCTAATGGTGTGTATACTTATTGCTCGGAAAATGTGAAAGAAGTTCTTGGATATTCTGCAAATGAGATGATCGGTAAAACTCCATTTGATATCATGCAGCCTGAAAAAAAGGAAAAAACCAACGCAATATTTACCGCAATTATAAACAAAAAGGATAGTATCCGGAACCTGGAAAACTGGGTTTATACTAAAGACACTCAATTAGTTTGTATGTTAACCAATGGAGTTCCGGTTCTGGATGATACAGGTAATTTTATTGGTTATCGTGGAGTGGATTCCGATATTACACAGCGTAAAAATATAGAAATGTCACTTAAAAACTCAGAAAAAAAATTTTTTACTATGTTTGATAATAACCCGATGGGGGCAATCATCATAGATAGCAATAGAATTATCAAGGAAGTAAATAGTGTCGCATCAGACATGATCGGTAGATCAAAAGCAGAGATCATCGGTAAGATCTGTCATGAATTTGTTTGTCCCAGAGCACGTAACGACTGCCCTATCTTTGACCACGGAAGGGATATTGACTGTGTTGAAACTACACTTCTTAAGAAGGATTACGGAGAGATCCCAATCGAAAAAACAGTTGCAAAGGTTGTCATAGATGGGAAAATAATGCTTCTTGAGATGTTTTATGATATTAGCGATCGCCAGCAACTGCAAAAAAAACTTATAAACCAGCGTGATACACTTAAGATAAGGGCACAGGAACTGACAGCGGCAAATAAAACAAAAACCGAATTTTTAACCAATATGAGTCATGAACTGAGAACTCCGCTAAATTCCATTATAGGTTTTTCAGAGATACTGCATGATTTGACTTTTGGTCCTCTTAATGAAAAACAATTGAAATATACCGATAATGTGCTGAAAAGTGGTAAGCATCTCCTTGCACTTATTAATGATATTCTTGACCTATCAAAAGTTGAAGCCGGAAAAATTGAATTAGTGTATGATGAATTTGTGGTTTCAACAGTAATTAATGAAGTAAAGACCCTGGTAGTTTCTATTGCATCAAAGAAAAATATCATGATAAATATTTCTATTGATGAAAAGCTTACTACTATACATGCAGATAGAGGAAAATTCAAACAGATCCTTTTTAATCTTCTAAGCAATGCTATTAAATTCTCACCCGATGGCGCGGCAGTCACAATAGATGCACAGCGCATTGACGATATGGCACAGATCGCGATAATAGATACAGGTATAGGTATATTAAAAGAAGATCAAAAGAAACTATTCCAGCCATTCGTACAGCTAGATGCATCAACATCACGGCAGTTCGGAGGAAGCGGATTGGGTCTTGCCCTGGTAAAACGGTTTGTGGGGCTGCATGGTGGTAAAGTGTGGATTGAAAGTGAACCGGGTAAGGGGAGTACTTTTACTTTTACCCTACCAATACAAGAACAAAATCCTTGTCAAATATGAAAACCATTGGAATAAAAAGGGGGAATTACTCTGGGAACAAAACTATCAACTGGATTAAGTACTAAACATGACAGTACAGCGGCTGCTAAGGAAGCACTCATGCAGGCAAAAAATAAAATGGGGGAATCCGGGTTTGATCTTTCGATTGTTTATTCCTCTGAAAAATATAATTATAGAGAAGTAGTAGATATTATAAGAGCAGGTACTAATAACGCTCCTTTGATCGGGGCTTCTTCGACAGGAGAGTTCAATGAAGAAAATGTTGAAACAGGAAGTATAGCAGTGGGCTTACTTTCCTCGGATGATATTATGATCTTCAATGCCTGGGCTTCCGGGATAAAACAAGATCATGAAACAGCAATAAGAGATATTGTAGCAAAACTGCCTTCTAACGTGGAAGGCTATCCTTACTTAACTGCCATTCTCCATATTGATGGTTTATCAGGAGTAGGCGAAGAGATCACTCTATTGGCTTCATATCTGTTAGGTAATGAATTTAAAATTGTCGGAGGAATGGCAGGAGATGATTTTAAGATGGAAAAAACGTTTGTATTCTGTGATGATGATATTTGTACCAATGCACTTTGTATATGTCTTCTTGCCTCGAAAAAGCCGTTATTTACCGGTATAAAACATGGTCATATACCACTTAGTAAATCATTAAAAATGACCAGGGCGCAGGGTAATATACTTTATGAAATAAATAACAGGCCTGCATGGGAAGTATGGAAGGATGAAACAGCCATAGCAGCTCGAAAGAACGGAATAGATATAGAACAATTAACAGATCCGGGAGAAATTGCACAGTTTTTCACAAAATTTATACTTGGTCTGTCTACTGACAAGAAAGATGAATATAAGATAAGATGGCCTGTAAGTATTAATAACGACGGATCTGTTAACTTCGCCTGTGGTATTGCACAAGGAGCTGTTTTTTATATAATGGATGGAAGTGATCTGACAGGCCATATTACTGCTCCCAAAGAAGCAGCTAAAATGGCCAGACGTTTTGCTCATAATGCAGGTTATGAAGAGTATGCCGGAATCCTGGTATTTGATTGTGGAGTCAGGCAGTTAATGCTGCAGGACAAATTTTGCGAAAGTATAGAGCAAATCAAAAAGATCTTACCTGATGTTCCGATATTAGGCTGGGAGACATATGGTGAGATACGTATGGAGTCAGGGCAGTTCAGTGGTTTTCATAATACTACTTCCGTAATTCTACTACTACCAAAATAGAACAAAATCCTCGCTAATGCTCGGATTTTCTTGACCGACATTCCAAAAAAATGAAGGATTAGAAGATTCGTAGAATCTTCATCCAAAGCTTCGAAGAGCCCGAAGATTAGAAAATAATTCCAATGAAAATAAAGAAAAGCGATCTGGTAAACACCTATGCCCAGAGTATTGGCATAGAAATAGCAAATGAACTTATTACGAATACAATATCTGTTGCAACTCTGGAAGATAAAGAGAATTATAATATAGAAGAGATTACCAGGATATGCAGTGAACTGGTAAAAGAACCTGGCATAATCAGGATAATTGCACAGACCTTTTTAGTTCAACAAGAGCACAGGTTATCTGATGAGCAGACATTATTACTTGATAATATTGAAACCCAGGTATGGTATTTGACAGATATGGGAAATTATGGTCTGGTAAATAAGGCCCATGCAGATTTTTTTGGAATGCAGAAGAAACAAATGGAAAATAATAATATATTTGATATTTTTAATGAACCAGAAGCCAGTGCTTTTATAAAAAGGAATAGAGAGGTTTTTAAATTAAAAAAAACCATCCGGACAGAGGAATGGATTAAGAATAGCAACCAGGAACCATGCTTATTATCTATTGTAAGAACACCCAGACTATCTGATAATGGAAATGTTGAATATGTGATCTGTACAGCCGAAGATATCACACAGCGCAAACGTTCGGAAGACCAAATAAAATCATCCTTAAAAGAAAAAGAAGTATTAATACGGGAGATACATCACCGGGTAAAGAACAATCTTCAGATCGTATCAAGTCTTCTTAATATGCAGATCCGAAAAACAAAGGATAAAAAAACCATTGATATACTTTCCGAATCCGGAAACCGAATAAATGCAATGGCTCTTATTCACAGCCAATTGTATGAAACAAGTAATTTATCCCAGGTAAATATGAAGCGGTTTGTAGATAACTTGTTTAGCCAATTGCTTATGAATTGTGATGCATATAGTACTAAAATTATCCATAATGCCAATGTTATTGATCATCCGTTTCCAATATCTTTAGCAGTCCCGGTGGGATTGATTATAAATGAACTGTTGTCAAATATTATTAAGCATGCTTTCAATGAAAGAAAAGAAGGCAAGATCGAGTTGATCATGAGCAGGTTAAGTAATGGTAAGATCCATTTGTCGATATACGATGACGGTATTGGATTACCGGAAGGATTTGATATTAAAACATCTGAAACACTTGGTCTGTATTTAGTGAAAATTTTAACAGTAGATCAACTTGAAGGAACAATAGAATTTATTAGCAATAAAGGCACAACCGTAAATATCGAATTTGGAATAGAAGATTATGGGTTTAGTGATGGAATCAGTTCATAATAAAATGTGAAGTTTTAATTTTTTTACTTTCTTATGGTATGGTATTGAACACATACATTTCTTCAGTTGGGTTGGTGGACAGCCTGCAGTAGATATTTTTTATAATCTTATTATTTTCTATTTTATCAATTTTAGCTGTTTCTACCCAGTCAATACTATAATCCTGTTTTATAAAATTTTTGACTTTTTTGTCATCGGTTCCTGGAATTGTGTCCAAGCTAAATAAACACGGTTTTTCAGGATCTATAAAACTCGTAGGTGCTAATGGAAAAGAATCTAATGGATCTAGATTTTAAGATAAAAACATAGGGGCACCACAAATACCATTAAATAATCGCAGATTAACGTTGAGCCTTGCAATCCTACAAACCAACGTTAATCTGTACAATCAATTTGATCAATACCAAATTGATTTCCATACATCGTTGCAATAATTATGCAGTTCCGTGTTCCTGAACATCTACTTTTTGCTGTTTTCCGTGCCAGACAATTGTCCCATGCTTAAAGTTCTGGTAACTTCCATCCTCAGTCTCTGTGACTTCAGAAGCAGGTGGGCCGAATTTTCCATCCAGTCCTCCTAATTTATACCACTCGATCCTTGGGCGGCCTCTCATCTCAAATATGCCATGATCAGGATGTGAGTAGATATCTCCGAACTGGAAGTGCTGACATTCACCCTTTCCGTCTTCTGTAGCCTGGATTTCCCGGACAGGATATCCCATTACACTCTTCTCGGCCCCCATTTCTCTCCATCTATCCAATATCGGACCGCGTAATGCAATGCAGTGGAAAAGAGGATGACAGTAAATAACTCCTCCGGTGAAGTTGTTATAACTGCGTTCATCATCAAGATCAATAGTATCTGATGTGGGGAATCCAAGATAACTTGACTCATATCCCATTTTCGTATATTTACTTTCGGCCATACCGTAAATACAAAAAGCTCCTGAATCTGGACTCCAGTAGATCGAACCGTTATCGAACCGCTGATATTTTCCATTACCATCAATGGTTTTTCTGGATTCACCGTAGGGTTTGCCTAATACCCCATCAGCACCTCCCATAGATGCCCATTTCTTTTCTATTTCATCAAACATATTTTCAACACTCTCTTAAATGAATTTATATAACTGTATATACCTTTTTTAATAATATATAACACACTCGGTTTTTATATTTTTCGAAATAATGTTGACATTGGCACTGTACCATTTCCCAGTTATTTTTCAGACACGGATTTACACAGATTTGATTTTGATCAAACCAGTATTATACGCCCACCCTTATCTTTTTTAGTCCATATATCAACAAACTCAGAAGGGTCAATCGCAGGAAATGCATCGATCAGGCACACATCGCAACTCTCTATAATATCCGGAAGATACCGTAAATCCCCAAAATATGCTTCTGCTGCGATCCGGCCATTTCTTTTAACAACAGCCACTTGCACTGGTTTATCTCCAATAAGCGAAAGGTCTGTTATTGATAATATAGGTTCGACCTCCACACCAAGCATAGCACTATTAACTTCCAGATTCAACAGTAAATTCTCAATAGCAGGACGCCATGCATCATTAAATATCACTTTTTTTGCACCAAAGAGCATACTCATCAGACCAAGTGTACCAGGACCACACATTCCATCCACTATCACTTTGCCAGCCAGCATACCTTTTACGTCCAGCGATCCGAGTATCTGCATCTTATGATCATTATCAAATTCGATGTGTATCTTACTCTGATTCTTATATATCACCAGTTCCCCGAAAGCACTTTGGACAACATCACATCTCATATCGCAACCAGCCAGTAAGGTATATTCATGTGGCATGGAGTTAGAATCAAGTATCCCTACACTCTTTGCCTGACTACCTGTACGCAGGATCACGCCCTTTATCTCTGGCACCTGTTCTACAATATCCTGCGCCGTAAGCGATCCGGTATTATCTACAATAAGTACAAGCGAGTCAGGTCCGAGACGTGGTGGATACATGATCGGGAAACCTCTGTAGATCAAAGGTGTTCCTGTCCGGATGAGACCGGCATTTTCATCCCGATCACCATACCTGATCATAATAGACAGAGCATGTGCCATCACTGCATTTAAAGGACGGCGACCGCATGAGTTGCATAATAAGAAAGTACTGCTTAGAGTATGTATATCTGTAATTGTTTTAAGTGGAGCTGTTGTATTCCATTCAGGTTCAGGGGCACAGTTTCCACAGGCAGTATAGAGGTCGTATATGGTATCCAATACTTCCTCAGCAGTCCGGATGCAGTCAGGGTTATTACATATCTGGCACTTGATCATATTATCAATCCTATTAGAATTGCACGAATCCATGAGGTTTCATATTCATCACATTACCATGTCGTTCAATTGTCATACTTTTTTGTGTAACTTCCCCTATCACAGTATATTGGACTGGTGTTTTATTTTCAACTTGTTCCAGACATCCGGGGCAAATAGTGAACAGCAGTTCAAAATCACCACCTGTGTATACACTCCAGTAAAACAGTTCATCTTCATTATAGGCCATGCTGCGAACTTCATTATGTATAGGTATATTATTTGCTTGTATATGAAATCCTATATTACTAACTGCAGCAATATCATATAGAGATAGTGCCAGTCCGTCGCTGATATCCATCATAGATGTCAAACATCCTGTTTGCGCTAATGATATACCTTCCGGTATCCTTGGAACCGGTTGATAAAATTTATCAAGTACAGACCGATCAGTACTTCTATTATGTAAAAGTGCATCCAGCGCGGCACCTGCAGTACCAAGCTTACCGGTTACGCATACCAGGTCTCCTATTTGTGCTCCTTTTCTTAAGGCTATATGCTCTGCATCTACCAGTCCGAGTGCAGATCCTGTAATAGTCATCTCATCATGCCTGTCAATATCACCACCTATGATAACCGTACCGCTGTGTCCGCAACATTTATCCATGCCCCTGACTAAAGCTTCTACAAAATCCACATCAAGATCAGGCGGGAGTCCAAGAGCCACCATGATACCTATCGGACTGGCACCCATAGCTGCAATATCGCTTAAATTCACAGCAACACTCATCCAGCCCATCTGCTGCGGTGTCATACCTGGTGGAAAATCAGTGGTGCTGTGAAGCATGTCTGTTGATGCAACCAGAAGTTTTGAGCTGCCAATATCTATGACGGCACAGTCATCCTTTCCAGGACCTATATATTGATCATGAAGTTGACTGGAGTGAGTTTGGTTTTTTTCAAGTATGCCGGTGATTAAAGAAATTAGTTCTCTTTCCTTAATATTCTTTATTTTTGTCATGTTTGTAGATATTTCCCTGTAAACGGAAATTGGATTTGATGTTGGTATTTAAGTCCTTCTTCTATTTATCATATGACCTTTCCCTGTCTGAAAAATAACTGGGAAATGGTACAGTGCCGTGAAGATGGTTACTCCTATAAAAATTGAAGCGAGAAAAATTAATGAATGTCCCGGTTTCGGATGTGATTTTGTATCGTATTTCAATTTCCACCCGGCAAAATAAGTTGCAAAGGTTGTACTAAAAAGAATTATCAACTTCAGGAAATCAACCTCCGGTATATTTCGAAAAGTTCTTATTATAGCAAATAATAGAGCATACCAAAGAATAATATTATTGAGGGAATTCAATATGGCAAAGAAAGATAAGAAACTGGTACTTTCAGAAGAGAGTTGTATTGGCTGTGGCAACTGTGCATCAGTGTGTCCTACTAATATAAAGCAACAAAAAGATATAGACTTTGATGTTGATACGGAAGCAAGGGCCATTACAGTGTCCAATGGAATGGCTGTTATAGATTACAACCTGTGCAAAGCCTGCGGTATCTGTGTTAAGAACTGTCCAGTAAATTCATTAACGATCGAAGTTGCATCATAACACCATTAATTAATAGTTAATATTTTTTTCCTTTTTTTTCGGGGCCTAAAAGCTGCGATCATATGTGCATATTCCATACTTTTGACTGGCTGTCAAACACCGTGATTGTAAGTATTAATAGGTCAATACTATATTGTGATCTTGCATAAGCTATTTTAAGTAATAATACATCTAAGGGGTATATCTTCAATTATCGCGCCCGTAATATAAAGGGCGGCGCCGGACAAAGAGGCCGGCGCTATAGGAAAATATTTCCTATCGGAGGAATGCATTGAATGGCAGAACCAAAAGAAAAAACCGAACAAGAAGAGATTAAACATATTGTCCGTGTCGCTAATACCGACCTGGAAGGAAAAAAGAGTGTTCAGTACTCACTAACAGGCATAAAAGGAATTAACCGACGCACAGCACGGATCATTTCTGATATATCAGGTGTAGACCCTGCAGCGACCATGGGATATCTTGAGGATGAGCAGATAGAAACCCTGAATAAAACAGTAGATGGTATTGAATCAATTCTACCTGTGTGGATGCTTAACAGGCGTAAGGACTATTTGAGTGGCGAGGATAAACATATTGTTGCTACTGATGTACTATTAATTAAAAGAGAAGATCTTAATAACATGAAAAAGACCCGTTCATATAAAGGCATAAGACATGAACGAGGGCATAAAGTAAGAGGACAGAGAACCAAATCTACAGGGAGAAGAGGTCTTGTTGTCGGTGTTAAGAGAAAGGTAAATTAGGCGGTGATGAAAAATGGGATATCCGGGTAAAAATACCAAGTCATATGAAACACCAAAGCATCCCTGGCAGGCGCTCAGGTTGACAGAAGAAGTGGGTTATGTAAAAACCTATGGACTCAGGAATAAACGTGAGGTCTGGAAGGCCCAGAGTATGCTTCGGAAATACCGCCGTTCTGCCATGAAGTTATTGGCAGAGATCACCGAAGGAGAATTATCAGGTCATGACAGACAAATAGCTGATGATATATTAAACAGACTTAAACGGTATAGTATTCTGTCCGCCGAAGGAAATCTTGATGATATTCTGGCACTTGATACAAAGAATTTTCTTGAGCGAAGACTTCAGACACAGGTATATAGACAGGGTTTTGCCAGTACTATAAGACAGGCAAGACAGTTCATTACACACGGTCACATTTCAATAGCTAATAAAAAGATCACTATACCCGGTTACATTGTATCAATTAATGATGAACAGAAGATAGAATATTATTCTAATTCACCATTGCAGAAAAAGGAACATCCTCAACGTCTGGCTGAGATCGTGAAGAATGAGATCATTCAAATAGAAGAAGTACAGCAAGACAGAAGAAAGAAAGGTAGAAGAAGATAAAAACAAAGGAGTGTAGACCATGACAGAAGGAAAATGGGGTGTAGCGCATATACATGCATCATTTAATAATACCATAATCACTATTACAGATGTAACAGGAGCAGAGACCATTGCCAAGATAAGCGGCGGAATGGTTGTGAAAGCTGCCCGTGATGAAAGTTCTCCTTATACGGCAATGCAAATGGCAAATATACTGGCAGAAAAACTCAAGGATAGAGATATAATGGGTATTCATGTTAAAGTACGTGCTCCCGGTGGAAATAAACAGAGAAGTCCCGGTCCGGGTGCACAGGCAGCTATAAGAGCCTTTGCCAGGGCAGGTATCAGAATAGGCAGAATAGAAGATGTAACACCCACACCACACGATGGTACTCAAGCCAAAGGTGGACGTAGAGGTAGAAGAGTATAAGTGAGGTAAAGAATGGAAATAGATATCATCGAACTATCTGATAATAAAGCCAGATTCGTAATAGATCAAATAGAACCTGCAATAATTAACGGACTTCGTAGAAGCATGCTGGCAGAAGTACCTACTATGGCGATAGATTATATCAATATATACGGTAATACTTCTGTTTTATTTGATGAACAAATTGCACTGCGAATTGGATTGATACCTTTTACAACAGACCTGGAGTCCTATGTGCTTCCCGAGGAATGTGACTGCAACGGCGAGGGTTGTACTAAGTGTCAGGTATCAATGACATTAAGTTCAAAAGGACCTATAATGGTATATTCGGGTGATATATTATCATCTGATCCTAAAATCTTACCAACTGATGAGCGGATTCCTATAGTGGAATTGAAAAAGGATGAAGAGCTAGTATTGGAAGCATTTGCTAAACTGGGTACTGGCCGTAAACATCCCAAATGGCAGGCTGGAATTGCATGTGGTTATAAGAATTTGCCAGAAATTAATATACTGGAGAATTGCGATTCATGCGGAAAGTGTGTAGGTGAGTGCCCAAAGGGTATACTTATAATGGAAGATGATATACTTACAGTCACTGATGCTTTAAATTGTAACCTATGCGGTCTGTGTACGGATGCTTGTGATATTGATGCAATTATTGTTCAGGGCAAGATCAATTCGTATATATTCCGTATGGAATCCGACGGTTCATATACAGCCAGGAACCTGCTACTGGAAGGAGCAAATACTATTATCAATAATGCAAAACAATTAAATGAGATCCTAACAGAAATAGAATAAATCTGATAGACCCACAATGCGGGGGTTGCCCAGTCAGGTCAAAGGCGATAGCTTGAGGGGCTATTCTCGTAGGAGTACGCGTGTTCGAATCACGTCCCCCGCATTTCTTATATTTTTTTTGTCGTGAAATGGATGATTATAACAGATGCTGTGAAGAAATCGTCTAACGGTGTTATTATTGATCTGGAAGTAATACCTGCAAGTAAGAATGTTAATGTTATAAGTGGATATAATCCATGGAGAAAACGTATCACAGTTAAACTCACACAGCCGCCACAAAAAGGGAAAGCTAATAAGCAATTGATTGAAGAGTTATCTAAAATATTGATGGTCAGTGAATCTGATATCACTCTTATTTCAGGGCAAACCAGTCATAAGAAAACAGTGCTTATTAAGGGTATGGAAGTTAAACAGGTACTTGATTTATTAAAAGTGATTTAATATGAATGAACATGATAGTATTATGATAAATACCATAACTTAATATATAGTTTCAACAATAACAGTATTGAAAATTATAACATTATAATCAGATATAATTAATATTAATAGGTGAAATTTAATAATTAAAATAGTTGGAATAATATCATACTTCAGTATATCCTTTAATAGAGAGTTTTTATATAACAATCATAAAAATTATTATTATATAAATGGGGTATTCAATAGAGTAGTAAAGGAAAAGGGTTAAAAAAACAATAAATAACAGTATATTTACATTAAATAAAGAATTGCTTAAATAAATCAATGGACATCTTATATTTATCATAGGATGTAAAAAAAACGCTATAATTAAGCAATTAGGAAAAAGAATCATATTTCCATGTATAAGTAATTATAACTACAGAGGATATAAGATTTTAAAATAAATGTATATAAGGTTCAATAATTTTTGGCTTTTTTTCTTTCAGGTAAGCTGATATTTTCCTTACTATTTTTTATCAAGAGAGGTAATTCATATGCAAAATACAGATACTACAAAATATATAATTCATACAAAAATAAAAGCTGATGGTATAGTTGAAAGACCTGATGTTGTGGGTGCAATATTTGGTCAAACCGAAGGATTATTAGGTAATGACCTTGACCTTCGTGACCTTCAAAAAACAGGGCGGATCGGTAGAATAGAAGTTAATATTAAATCCAATGTAGGCAAATCGATTGGAAATATAGATATTCCTTCGAGTCTCGATAAGACAGAAACAGCAATATTAGCTGCTTCACTGGAGACAATAGACAGGATCGGACCATGTATGGCAAATATCGAGATTGCTAAGATAGAAGATATCCGACATTCCAAAAGGAAACAAATAATTGAAAGGGCTAAATATATTCTTACTGATATGTTCGATGACAGCTGGCCGGAAAGTCAGGAGATTACTGATGAAGTAAAGGAAGCTGCAAGGATTGAAGAATTGACTTTTTATGGTAAGGATAATATTCCCTGCGGACCTAATGTTGCTACTTCTGATGCTATTATTGTAGTAGAAGGACGGGCAGATGTACTAAATATGCTAAAGTACGGGATCAAGAACGCTATCGAGGTTGGTGGTACTAATGCCCCCCAGACTGTCATAGATCTATGTAAAAAGAAGAAAGTTACTGCTTTTACTGATGGGGATCGTGGTGGTGAACTGATCATTAAAGAATTACTACAAGTTGCAGATATTGATTTTATTGCAAGGGCTCCGGATGGAAAAGGAGTTGAAGAACTGGTTCAAAAAGAGATTGTAAAGTCCCTACGCCAGAAAATACCAGTCGAACAGGCAATGGACAGGTATCAAATAGGCGGTAGAAGAGCAAGACCACTTCCTCAATCAAAGCAAAGAGAAGAGAGACCGGAAATCAAGCAAAGAGAAGAGAGACGGGAGATCAGGCATAGAGTGGTA
>Ga0255426_10082_pt1 | contig 19495 bp, 14 predicted proteins | sample ANMaggSeSYBR02J9_FD_182666 | JGI IMG/M metagenome (GOLD analysis project Ga0255426, IMG submission 182666) | Sediment cell enrichment communities from methane seep in Santa Monica Basin, California, United Staets - ANME aggregate JGI... | ecosystem: Environmental > Aquatic > Marine > Cold seeps >...
TTTGAATCAAATACTAAACCATTTATGAATATAACCCACCCGTTAATGTTCTTAAATACGATTTCTGAAAAGAATAGGAATGAAATTGAATATCAAATGGAACATAATAAACCAGAGTTTATTATTTTAGATGGCTATACTGAAAAAACTTATATAAGACAAATCCCCGAAATATATGATGTTCTAAATGAATCATATATTCTTACATATGAAGTAAAGGGTTCAAATCATCATGTGAAAATATATGAAATTAATACGAATAATTAAAAAAAGGAATTGAATGTAAAAGTTTGTGAATTTCAGGCTACGAAAAAATAAAAGATTTCAGTATATAATGAAGATTTTATATACTGAAATTCGATTGATTTAAATTTGATCACAACTATTTCGTAATTTCACCATAATGAGATGCAATAATATCCATGTCCATCATATCTATAGTACCATCGGTATTAACATCATAGCGAGGATACGGCTTGGTTGTAGTAGTACCATATTTCTCTACAACTAGTGTCATATCCAGAATATCTACAACTCCGTCCTCATTAACATCATAAGCCGGATAGGTTTTAACAACTGTTATGGTAACATCTTCGGCATCGACCAAAGAGCCGTCAGTAACCTCAAAGTGTATTTGATATAAACCTTCCTGACCTTTTTCTGGTGTCCATGAGAAAGTTTGGGTGGCAGGATCAAAGCTTGCACCTCCAGGCATTCCAGTCACAGAATATGTTAGTGCATCATCATCCTGATCGGTTGCAGAGGGGGTAAATTCGAGTGAGGATAGTGTATTTACTGATTTATCTCCAATGACGGAAAGGACAGGTGCTCTGTTTTCGGGTTTTTCTTGCGATGAATGGACAATGGTTAGCTTAGGTTGCTGATCAACATTTGGGTGATCGGCACTATAAAAAGCAATATATCCATCATTAGCTTCAACAGCCTTGATAAAGAAACCTGTATTTTCGTAAGTACCGTCAACATAGCTCTGTACCAGTTCAGTTACATCAAAATCATGGTACTGATTATCCGGTGCAGTATCAATAGAGAATAATACACTATCATATGGTACTGATCCCTGGGCTGCATTATTTTTATCAAACCAGTCTCCACCCTGATTATTCCAGGCCTTACTATTGGTACATGAGTTCCATGTTACATAGTTTGGATTCCAGCTATCCGGGCGGTATATACCTATATCTGTACTCTGTTCATTGCTTTCATAATACCACAATAGTGAAAGGGTTGCTTTCTCTATACAGTCTGTTGAATTGAACTGAGATAAGTTAAAGCTGAGTACTCCGTTAAAATCGTTTTCACCAATTTTTCCTACATCTATCCATGTAGTCTTATCAAGTACTGTATTAGGTGATTGTTCTCGTAATCTGTTATCCATACCACTAAGAACGAGATATTTTTCTACACTGTTCACTGTAATGGTAATATCCTCAGAGTCTGTTAGATCCCCGTCTGAAACTTCGAAATGTACCTGATACGAACCTACTTGACTTTCATCAGGAGTCCATGAGAAGGTGTGTGTAGCAGGGTCAAAGCTTGCGCCGGTAGGCAGGCCGCTGGCAGAGTAAGTAAGAGTATCACCATCGAAATCAGTCGCCGTGATAGTTAATTCCAGTGTAGAGTCTATATCTACTGATCTGGCGTTTATAGGATCAAGATCAGGAGCCCTATTTCCAGGTTTACCTTGTGAAGAAAGCTCAATGGTCAGCTTTGGATGCTGATCGACATTTGAGTGATCAAAGCTATAAAATCCAATATATCCATCATTAACTTCATCGGTCTTGATAAGGAAACCTGTATTTTCAAATGTACCATCAATATAATCCTGTACCAGTTCAGTTACATCAAAATCATGGTATTTATTATCCGGTGCAGTATCTGCAGAGAAGGTTATACTATCATAGGGTTCTGTTCCCTGAGCAGCAAAGTTCTTATCAAACCAGTCTCCTCCTTGATTAATCCAGGCCACACCCTTGGTACATGAGTTCCATGTTACATAGTTGGTATCCCAGCTATTAGGCTGGTATATTTCTACATCTGTACTTTGTTCTCGGCTCTCATAATACCATAACAGTGAGAGAGTCGCTTTTTCAATGACATCAGTTGAATTGAACTGGGATAGGTTAAACCAAATTATACTGTTATAATTATCTTCTTCAATCTTTCCTACATCAATCCATGTAGTGTCACTTAATACAGAATTTGGTGATTCTTCTCTTAACCGATTGTCATATTTCTCTTTTGGAGTAGTAGGTTCTGGTGTTGGATCTGGTATCTGATCTGGGATCGTACCATCACAATTTACATTCCGTGTAGTAAGTCTAACCACATCTTTCGTATATGGACAATTCTTACCACAATCATATCCATAAAAATCCTCAATAACGACGTCATAGGATTTAGTATCCCATAAAATATACAAAGCATTGTTTGTTGCACCGTGACTTGTTACATTTGATATAATCAAATTGTTACCAGTGAGACCTAAATTATTAAAACAATTATCTATAACACAATTTTCAATTATTGAATTGTATAATACATATTTATTTGTATAATACCCTACACCTGCAGCGTTTTTTACGTCACATCCATCAAAATGAAAATTATTACACAGTTGCGTTTCCCAGTGTGAGGTCCATTTACCGTCTACTGTTGATGTACCTTGTCCAAAATTAAACCCATTATGATTATGCACATCATCAATATCAACATTATAGCAAGTAATATTATAGATCATATAATCACTGTGTGGATTATAATCACGATCGTGTGGTGATGTAAGAAAATCAAATGCATTAGGGGCTGATGTGGGGTGATGAACATCACTTATACTTATATTTCCAAAATATATATCGTGGGCCCCTCTATTACAAGCGTATGCACGACTATATGATTTATATGAATCTGTATTTTCAAGAATTAAATGGTGTGTATTTCCTTCATACTTTCCTGAAATAAAACCGACAGTACCATAATGTGAAAAATGTATATTTTCGATTTTTATATAACTTTTTCTTGATAAAACATTTATTCCTTTATCATTGTTGAATTTTTTTTCATGTTGCAAAAGAACATATTCGTCATTGTAATTTTTTATTGTAATCCAATCATTTGAAGTACCAGAACGAGGTATTGATATTTCATCATCATAATATGTACCTCCATCAATGTATAATGTATCACCTGCATGCAATTGATCTGATCCAAACTTCACATCTCCCCAGGCTTGATCCATAGAAAGTCCTATATTGCCGTTATTGCCACTAGTAGATACAAAGTACTCAGTTGCGCAAGCTGTACCAATTAAAGTGAAGAAAATGCATCCCGCTATAAAGATAGACTTTGAATAAGATACAATTGACTTCACACTATTTTCATTGTTCTTGTTCAATCCTGCAAATAAGGACTGAATAAAAAATTGATTCATTTCTTTTTTCATTTCAATTGTCACATCCTTTTAGAAATTTTACTCAAATTCACATATATATGAACACCGTATAAATGATTATGATCATAAAATTTAGAATTGTGAACATGAAATTGATTAAATCTATTGATATACAAAAAATTTTTTTTAAAAAAAGGGTCTACTGTATAGAAAATGTTGGAAATCCATACTGACATGAATTCAAAACCAATCACAGAACTAGCACGGGGCAGAAGAGGCATCTAAGATGAAAAAATGATTTGTTTTATTCAACTATAAAATATAAATACAATAAGCACAATAATACATAATAACGAAATTATATATATTATACATCTGTGATAAAAATCGATAAAAAAAATATCAGCGGGCAGGGATACTTATATCTTACCCCATAAAAGATAACAGGACAGCATAGCAATGAACCATACACTCAATAATAAAACAGTCTGCATTACCGGACCAAGCTGTGTCGGACTGCCACTGGCACCTGCCTTCTCAAAGCATCTAAACATCATAGGTTATGATGTGAATAAGAACTAAAAAAGAAACATGAAACATGAAAAATTACAAAGTAATCGTCACTGGTGGATTAGGTTTTATAGGATCCAATCTTGTTGAAAAGTTAATAAAACATAATGAAGTTACAATTATCGATGATCAGTCAACAGGAAAAATGGAAAATATTCAAGAAATAGATCAAGATAATCTCACTCTGATCAAAGGTAGTATAACCGATCTTAACCTCACACAGATTTTCAAGGACCATGATTATGTATTACACCAGGCAGCTCTACCAAGTGTTCCCAGAAGTATAAAGGATCCAAAAAGCTCGAACGAAGCCAATATCACAGGTACATTAAATGTATTGATAGCTGCTAAAGATTCTGGTATTAAAAAAGTGGTATGTGCATCATCCTCATCAGTCTATGGAGATACACCCACGTTACCTAAATCAGAAAATATGCCCGTGAATCCTCTGTCGCCATATGCAATTACAAAAATGACAGCGGAGTTCTATTGCAATGTTTTCCAGGAGATTTATGATCTTCAGACGGTCTCGTTGCGGTATTTCAATGTTTTTGGTCCAAAACAGGACCCTAATTCACAATATGCTGCTGTTATTCCGAATTTCATCAGTGCTATTAAGAATAACAAACCACCTATGATTTACGGAGATGGAGAGCAGAGCAGGGATTTTTCTTATGTAAAACATGTAGTAGATGCAAATATGCTTGCATGCGAATCCGATAAAACAGGTGTCTATAATATAGCATGCGGCAGGCAGATAACTGTTAATCAACTGGTAGAGATGATCAATGAAATTATGGGTAAAAATATTGAACCTGTATATTCCAAATCCAGACCCGGTGATATTAAACATTCACTGGCTGATATTTCTAAAGCAAAAGCGTTTGGTTATGAGCCAAAAAGTGATTTTATAAAGGAATTAAAAAAAACAATAAGATGGTTTAACAATGGAGATATTTAAAAAATTGGAAGATAGATCTGCCGTTGTATGTGTGGTAGGTGTTGGTTATGTTGGTCTGCCGCTGGCTGAAGCTTTCTCAGAGCATTTGAAAGTTATAGGTTATGATATGAATGGGAGTAAAATTGAGGAATTGAATAACAAGAATAGCAATAGTAACCTGATATTCACTTCAGATCCGGCTGAAATCAACAAAGCTGATTTTGTATTAATTGCTGTACCTACGCCGATCACGGAATCCAAAGAACCGGACCTGTTTTGTGTGAGATCCTCTGTAGATACTGTTGGCCGGAATCTTAAAAAAGGAGCTGTAGTAGTGCTGGAATCCACTGTATATCCGGGAGTCACTGAAGAGATCGTTATGTCAGTACTTGATAAAAGTTCTGGTATGAAATGTGGAGTTGACTTTAAGGTTGGGTATTCCCCGGAGCGCATAAATCCTGGGGATGAAGTTCATGGGATCAATAATATCACGAAGATAGTATCAGGGATGGATGAAGAGACAACAGAGGTACTGGCAAAGCTTTATAATTTAATAACTACTGTCTTTAAAGCAAAGGATATACGAACTGCTGAAGCAGCCAAGGTCATAGAGAACATCCAGAGGGACCTGAATATTGCATTGATGAATGAGCTGGCCCTGATATTCGAAAGAATGAATATTGATATCATGGATGTTATCGAGGCAGCGGCCACCAAGTGGAATTTTAATGTTTACTATCCGGGTGCGGGTGTGGGTGGGCATTGTTTACCTGTTGACCCTTATTATCTGGTGAAGAAGGCTGAGGAGCTGGGATATCACTCGAAGGTTATTACGGCGGGCAGGGCGGTTAATGATTATATGCCGATGCATGTGTTTGAGTTACTGGTAGATGCGCTGAATGAGTGCGAGAGGGCTGTTAAGGGTTCTAAGGTTGTTGTGCTGGGTTTTTCGTATAAGGAGAATGTAGGGGATGCGAGGGAGAGTCCGGTTGAGGTTTTTATAGAAAAATTGATGGAGAAGGGGGCTCGTATGTGTATAGTTGATCCTTATATTGAGGATGGGGATCTGGACAGGTATGGGGAAATGGAGACAGATGTTTATAAGGCTATTGAGGGTGCGGATGCGATTGTGTTGATGACCGGGCACAGGGAGTTCAGAGAGATCGATCTATGGTGTGTGAAGGAGAAAATGCGCACGGCAATTGTGATAGATGGGAGGAGGTTTTTTGATCGGGATGTAGTGAGTGGGGTTGGGTTTGTTTATAGAGGGATAGGAGCGGAATAAATAGGGATTTTATATAAAACACTTTAATTAAGATTATGAAATATTGTTTGTAGAAACTGAATAACAGAAAATATTTAATAACTGAATAGAAATATAATAAATTTTAAAAAGGATAATCAATGAATCGAATGAAAATACTATTTTTTATTTCATTATTTACAGGAATATTTTGTATTATAATAGGAATATTTCACGATTATATCATGGGATTTGTATTACCAAATAAAGTAATAGTTTCAAATTATAACTGGATGATTATAATCGGGTTCAGCCTAATTTTTATAGATTTGATATTATTATTATCAAATAATTATACAATATCCCGGAAAGATATTAAAATCAAAATTCGTGAATTGATTTTAATTCTTATTTTAATTATTTTATTTTCATGTATTAGCGGATGGCTATTTGGCCAATACCAAAACACATTACTAATAAGTACAACAAACATCCAAAAATTGGATGACCAGGTAAAAATGATGGATCAAATGGAAAAAAACAATCCATTTTATAATAAAAAAGTCATTATAAGGGATGACGACGTCGGTTCTTCTGGCTATCTTCCAAGTCTTAAATGGATCTCTAATTTCGTCATGGAGAAAAATATTAAAATTACTTATGCTGTAATTCCATCAATCCTTATCCAAAATAATGAAACAATTCAATATTTAAATACTTTAGATAGAATACATTTTGAATTTGCAACACATGGATTTGAACATAACAGTTTTCAAGAATTCCCAGAAGAAAACCAATATATTTTAATTGAAAACGGAACCCGGATTATAGAAGAAAATCTACAATACATACCTTATACCTTTGTCCCGCCTTATGGTAAGGGTGATACAAATACCACAAAAGTTTGTAGAATTTTAGGGTATCATACTATTACTGATTTTACTGGTTATCCATCTTATATACAAGTTATTATGAGTGATTTTGAATATGAAGCAAATTATGATCCACCGGATCATCGTAGTTTTGAAGACTTTAAAATCAGTTTTGATACTTTTTTTAATTCGTCGGATGAATATTATCTTTTTCAATTTCACGACTGGACTTTCTTAAATGAAGAAGGAGATATCGATGAAAATAAATGTTATGAATTTGAGAAGATAATTAATTACATGCAAAGTACAGATACTCAATTCATGACAATAGAAGAGGCTTATAATTGGTATGTCGATGAAAGGACAATTAAAACAGGAATGATAAATGAGAGTGCATATTTTATAGATCTAAATAAATGTTCCTATAATCATACTATAAGGTTCAATTCTCCTTCAAAACGGAATAGAACTATAGTCATCAAAGATGTTACTTCTGAAAAAGAAGTGATTTTTTATGATAAAATATTTGAATTTGAAGGGAAAAAAGGTCATTTATATGATATTTATTTGATGGAATAATTCACTTTAGGTTTAATTAGTTGAAATAACAACTCTCTCGTCTCCATTTGTAATATATTCACTGCGATCTGAATAATATTCTACTGTACCTTTACCATTTTCTGAGAATTCTCTACCGTCAGTGAATTGAAGAATAATTTTCCCACCATATTTTGTTTCAATAACAAATGAACTTCTATCATTATCTTGTATTGTAACAGTTTTTGAGTCAACTCTAATATAAGGAGATTTATCTTTTATTATTAATATATCTGCTTCCTTATCCGGAGAAAGCCAATATTCCATTCCATCTGATTTTACAGATACATTATTTCCTATAAATGTTACATTATCATGTATTTTAACTGGAGGACATGTATAGAAACCCCACGGATGTTGGTCATATAAAGTATTATTAGCAATTATCGAATCTTCAAAATAAGAAACAGTCACACCATAATTGTTATGTATAATGTTATTACTTATATTAAATCTATACATGTAGTAATTGTCCAAACCGTGCGTAAATATTCCATTGTATTTTGCATCATATATTTCATTTCCAATAATATTAATATCAGTTAAGCTTTTTTTATTTTTATTATGTACATTGAATAAATCAATTAAATTATGTGACTTTGTACCACCCCATGTACCTGGGCTCCCATGAATAGTGCAATTTTCTATAGTAATATTGTGTGTCCCTGTATATACTGCCATAAGTACGACAGTATTCCATTGAGTGTCATGCAGATTACTGTTCTTTAAATTACAATACGTGGAATCAAAGAAGGTAATAGTCGTAGTACCACAGGGCCCTACATCAATATTATCAAAATTTATATGATGGCTCCCCTCCATTTTAATACCATTACTATATCGTGTAATTTTTATACCTTCTATATTGATATAACTTGTTACATATGTATAATCCTTTAATTCATTTGAGTATTCAGAAATAATTGTTATACAAGTTCCTCGATTATCAACACCGTCAAGTGTTGGTGTGCCATTATAGGCTTTTAATGTTATTGGTTTTTCTACTGTGCCATTTGTTTTAAAATATAATTGTTCCTTTTCCCAGATACCATCAAGTAAATATATAGTATCTCCGGCTTCTGCTTGGTCGACAGCATAGCTTGGAGTTTTCCAGGCACAATCCGGAGACTGTCCTGTATTATTGTTATTTCCACTAGTGGCGACGTAGTAGAAAGGTGAGTTTACAGGTTTAGAATCAGGTTCAGGATTAATCAGATCAAATAAATTATATCCCATGAAATATATAGACACAAAAATAACTACTATCGATATGAATGTTATGATACACACAAACAAAAACATCAAAACAATGGGTATGAATGTTATGGATTTTGTTGCACTGTTCTGTTTTAATTCATCTTGATGTTTTTTGTCTTTCATTAAATAGTTATCCTGTAATTTAATAGATATTACTTTATTATTTGAAATTACTAGTTTCTTGCTTCTAAATTTAGATATTTTATAAGATTAATATTATACCGAGACTGTCGGAAAAGTCCTATTTTGAAGTATTTCGAATTTACTGTCTAAACTCTAAGGGGCGATACGTAGCGATTTAATTATAACAATTTTTTTGAATGTTTCATTTTAAACACTTTTGTGTACTTTTCCGACAATCTCTATACCACCTTATTCCCACACCTATAATATTTTATGTTTTTACCGATAATTATTTTTAATAAATATATATTATGCTATGATAATATAAATATCTTGGGACCATTCACAGTTTGGGGCACAAAAAATCGATCAAAAATATCCAGTAACACTGGTGAAATGATCAGTACACTCCAAAATCAGTTTATATACTATTCCGCAAGTGTAATTTGGAACTCTATATGACTGCCACAGAGAGCACAGAGATAGGAGTTGAAGACGGAAAAGGCATCTCTATGATCTCTGTGTTCTCTGTGGCAAAAAGTTATAAAAAACAGATACGGTTTATTATAAAATCATGTGACAGATGGTGTTCAACATAATATTTAAATTCGCATCAACCCAAGACTGGTGTCAGGTCACCCTTCAAGTGTCAGATCATAAAGAGCATATGGCACAATTCTAATGTAATTAATAATTGTTCCAATAGAGACCGTTACAATTCGTGTTGGTGAATATTATGAAACCGCAGATAAACGCGGATGAACGCAGATTTTCAGGCAGCTCATCCGTGTTTATCTGCGTTTATCCGCGGTTAATTTGATAGTACCAACATGTAATGTAACGGTCTCTTCCAATAGGAAAGTATATATTATTGTTTGGAGTTATTTCAGTTGAAGATCTAAATATGACCATGATGGTAAAAAAATCATAATTTAGCACAATCCATATTAGGTGCTTCGTGGAAAAAATACTTTAAAATGCTATCATATAAGGCTGAGAGTGCTGGTAAGATAGTCAAAAATATCAATCCAGGAGGTACATCTCAAGAATATAAATATGGAGAATTAGATAGAGAATATAATGCTTCGCTCAATATTTTGGAGCGAGGTATCACACTGCCCTTGAAGCTAAAGATTAGAAAATGTGAACGAAGTGAGCATTTTCGATATATCAAGATAAACTTGATATACTAAAATAAAAAAAGGAATTAGAGTATATGAAAATAAGGGTCATATTATTGATCATTACGATTCTTCTTGTTAGTGTACTGTTGGGATTAACACACATGGAAATATCTCAAGCAGAGTCAGATAGCGATGCAGATGATGATAGTGAGTCAGATAGCGATGCAGATGATGACAGTGAGTCAGATAGCGATGCAGTTGATAATAAACCAGAGGATAAAGAAGAATCTAATATGAGCTCTATGTTGGTAGTTTATGATAACTCGGTTAAATATAATCTTGTAAGACTGATGGGAAATTATGCCACAGCCCTTGGAATACCAGTACTCGAAAAAAGAATTAATTATGACTCAAAATATTTACCAGGTACGTTTCCGGATAATACTATAGATATTGAGTACAATAAGAATATTGAATATATTGTAATATTCTCAAAGGATATAACAGGATTGAATGTCATAATAGACTATGTAACTTCATATGAGTCATTAAATAATAAAAAAATAATCGTTTCAAGTGATATAGGAGAAAAAATGTTAAAGCAGCATGCCTTAATCTTACAAAAGGCAGCTTCTCCGGAATACCTTATTATAACAGATTTAAAAGATTCTGATCTTGTATGGGATGCAATACTTACATCTTCCATACAGAAGACCCCTGTCACAGGAATACTGGATAAAAAAATATTAAATATTCAACAGTAGACAATGAAGACCTGGAGACTATTCATAACTATGAAAAAATAAAAGTAGATACAATGATAAAAGTATCAGAATCAAATATTCCACTTGAAACTCTAAAAATCATTCTCATTTTGCCGTTTGCAGCTACAATTGTGGCCATTTTTAGAAATGTTATCGGATTGCAAACATATGGTGTTTTCGGACCTGCTATAATGTCAATAGCCTTTTTAAGTTCCGGCTTGATTATAGGTTTGATCCTGTTCGGCATTTTATTGATAACAGGTGTTTTCGTGCGAAAATATATTGAACGACTTAACCTTATGATGGTACCCAGACTGGCTGTATTGTTGACATTATGCTGTATAATAATAGCAGCTTTAATAACAATCGGTATTAAAACAGGCAACCAATCACTTGCGACAATTACTGTTTTTCCATTAATAATAATGTCCATCATTATAGAGAATTTTATGAAAACTACAGTAGAAAAGGGGATTAAGGATGCTCTTAAAATCAGTCTAAGTACACTATTTGTTGCACTTATTTGTTTTATTGTAATTTCCCAGTCTACTCTTCAGGCAGTTGTTATGACCCATCCCGAAATCCTCCTTCTGGTTGTAGGGTTTAACTTACTTCTTGGAAGGTGGAAAGGGTTGCGTATGGTGGAGTATTTCAGGTTTTCCAGGCTTATGAAAGGTTAAAAATATGATCATATATGGATTATTCAGTAATAAAAGGGAAGTAATCGGAATAAATGAACGCAACATTAGTTTCATCTTCCCGAAAAATCCGAGAAAATTACTCAATTTAGTAGATGATAAACTCGTGACAAAAAACCTTCTTAAGGATTTTGACATGCCGTTTCCTGAAGTGTACAGTGTTTTTAAGGAAGTGCATGAGCTAAAAAATCTTGAAAAATCACTGACAATAGACAAATTTGTAATAAAACCTTCAGTAGGTGCAGGTGGAAGAGGTATAGTAGTTATCAAGGGTAGAAAAGAAGGGAACTGGGTAATGGCAAATGGCAAGTTAATAACTCTCAAAGAGATCCAGAAACATTGTTTGGAAATACTTGAAGGTGTATATTCTATTGATGGTAGCCCAAGTCCGGCCTTTTTTGAGTCTTTGATTATATCTCATTCATCTCTTGAGAAAATCTCTTTCGAGGGTGTACCCGATGTCAGGATCATAGTATATAAAGGTATACCAGTAATGGCAATGATTCGGTTACCTACTAAAGAGTCCTCTGGTAAGGCAAATCTCCACAAAGGAGCATTGGGGGCTGGAATTAAAATATCCGAAGGAAAAACAGTCCATGCAATCTGTAAGGACAGATCTGTTTATTCACACCCGAATACCGGATCTTCCCTGGTCGGGGTCGAGATACCTTTCTGGGATGATATTCTTACAATAGCTACTAAATCATTTTGTGCAGTAGGACTTGGATATCTTGGTGCTGACATAGCTATAGATGACAAAGTCGGACCGCTTGTGCTTGAACTTAATGCCCGACCTGGATTAAGTATCCAAAATGCTAATCAATGTGGGCTAAAGAGAAGGCTGCAAGCCATAGACAGGATAGATATCGAGAACTTGAGCTTTTCTGAAAAAGTTAAAATCGCCATAGAACTTGATATGAATGACTGGAAAAATGAGTAAGGTGAAGAATTCGAAACAATCGAATTGAAATTTCCGCGATAGCGGATGAGTAGTTCACTTAAAATATTGTTTACTGTCCTCTCAATCTCTCTCTTCCCCCTAAAACATCTTCGATCTTTTTATCCAATATGGCAGCCTGCTTTGCTTCTACTTTTTTACCAGTCTTAATAATCTTCCTTAATTCCCTGCGATAAGGTCCGAGCCGCTGCCCAATACGTACAAAATCCTCCTGGGAAATGCTATTTTTACTACCAAGTTCTTCCTTTTGGACTAATTCGATATTGTCATTGATCACTCTAAGCTTCCGGGCAAACTCCTTAACACCCTTTTTCGGACTGTCTTTCTTCCTGCTTTTTGTTTTTCTTTTGCTATCGGTTTTAGTATCATCCATAACAGCAACAAGTTTTTCTACCAGTACAGCCGTAGATTTACCTTTGGATGTTAGACCCACACTCTTTACACGGTTATCATTTCCATTGGTCTCAAACCGTACCAGTCCTTCATCTTCAAGTTTACCAAGAATATTTGCAGTATGTGCAAAAGTAGATCCGATCTCCCTTGATATCAAGGATGCATAGGTTTCTTTTTCCCTGTTAATAGCAAGCAGCGCTAAGGTCGGTTTTTTCTGCAGGATCAGATTAGTTCCGTCAACGGACATAATACCCCCATCAATTACCCAGTTCTGATGATCTTTTAGAAGCAGCTATTACAGCACTCATTATACCTGCCCTGACCTGCCCTTTCTCCAGTGCCTCTATCCCGTGTATAGTTGTTCCGGCAGGTGAACTCACCATATCCTTCAACTCACCAGGGTGCTGCCCCAGGTCAAGTACCATCCTGGCTGCACCCAGTACAGTCTGTGCAGCCAGCTTCTGTGCAGTGGCTCTATCCAGCCCCTGGTGTACACCTCCGTCCGCAAGTGCCCTGATGACTACAAAAACAAATGCAGGTCCACTGCCAGATAATCCGGTAACAGCATCCATCAGGTGTTCTTCTACTACTACAGTTCCGCCTACTGCATTTAATATCCATCTGGCAGTTTCCACATCAGAATCATCGGCCGCACTACCCGGACAAATGGCAGATGCAGCTTCGCCTACTATAGCACAGATATTAGGCATGACACGTACAATTCGTGTACCCAAAGGCAGCTCATCTGCCAGATTATCAGTACTTACTCCCGCAGCAATAGAAATGAACAGGTGCTTTTTAGTGACTGAATCCTTAATCCCCTGTAAAACGTGGTGAATGATCTGCGGTTTGATCGCCAGAATAATGGTATCGGCCTGCTCCAGAACTACCCTGTTATCTGTGGAGGTCGAAATACCCAGCTCTTTGTGCATAAGGTCCAATTTAATTGTATCAATATCAGATGCGCAAATATTTGATCGTTCCACCAGATCTGCTCTGATAATTCCTTTTATCAGTGCCTCCCCCATCTTTCCAGTACCAATAAATCCTATTGTCTTATTTTCCATCCATATCACTTCCGGCTCTTTACAGCATTATTAGATTTTCGTTTGGGTTCCATGTATTTGATCACATCTTCAAGATCGCTTGCTATTAAGGTCTCATCAGTAGGTATACCATCAATATCCCAGCCTCGTCGGCGGTAGTATATATCCAGTATATTCTCGTATTCTTCCCTGCTTAAAGCCTTTCCAGCATGTGGTCCTGTCTTGATAGGGTCATTAAATACCCTCTCAGGAGGTTTATCATCTGCCCGGGTCATACCGAGTCTGATATTGATGGCACGGGTTAGGTTATATACGTTGTTACTGAGATTTAACAATTTCTTTAGTGTAAATTCAATTCCCGTTGCTGCACTATAGAACTCAGCATAAGTATTTTCATCAAATCCTAATTCAATCCAGGGCAGCCTGCACACTCCCAGCATATCAAACAGTGGTCGTACCGTCTGATGATAAATAACAAGATCTGCCTTTTGTTGGAGGTCCCACTTTTCCCCCATCTCCAATTCCTTGGCAACAGGCCATGCCCTTGCATGGTGGGCTCCTATATCCGAAGTTCCATATCCAAGTGCCATAGTAACAGCTACACGGGCATCATAGGCTGACTGGTCCAGTCCTTTGACATGCGAAATGATCGGTATTAACTGGGGCCAGCGTTTGATCACACCATACACTCCATCGGCCAGTGTATCACCGACACCTTCCCTGAATGCTATTTTACGTATCAGATCCATGATATTATCATCATCACCCCATTGTAAAGCCATGCCGTCAACATCATCCAGGCTTACCAATCCCTTTTCATATGCTTCGATCATTACACCAATAAGACTACCTGTTGTGATAGTATCTATGCCATACTCATCACACAGGTAATTACCCCGCAGTATAGCATCAAAGTCACTGATACCAAGATTGGACCCTAACATAGCAGCAGTTTCATATTCAGGACCTTCTATCACCGTACCAGCATACTTGCCATCCTTTACTAAATTAACATTACCGCATGCCATTGGACATCCGAAGCAGGCCGTATCGCCTATCTTATAATTGAGTTCCATGACATCGCCATTGATCTTTTCTGCTTCATCGAAATACGCATCCTTGAAATTACGGGTAGGCAGGATGCCAACAGTATTAGCATAATCTATAACACTCATCAGACCCTGACGCTGCCAGAACTCGAACAGGTTATGTTTTGATAATGTTTTATATGCCTGATTACTTATTTTAGTTAGGCGGGCCAGGTCGGCTACAGGGATATCCTTAGAACCGCGAATAGCAATGGCCTTCAAATTCTTTGAACCCAGGACAGCCCCCATTCCCGTACGGCCGGCATTGCGCCCCCAATCTGCACTGATACAGGCCATTCTTACCATTTTCTCACCAGCAGGACCGATGGAAGCTACCTTAACAGTCTCATCGCCAATATCTTCCCTGAGTTGATGTTCTGTTTCAATACTGCCCATACCCTGGTATTTAGCAGCACTCATAAGCTGGATATCGTCATCATCTATCCACAGATAGGATAGTTCGGATGACCTGCCGTGGATCACTATAGCATCAAACCCGGCCTGGCGCAGTTCCACACCGATCATACCTCCAATATTACTGTCCCCGTAGATACCTGTGGTCGGGCTGATAGAACAAATAGATGTCTTGCCTGATGCTGGCAGATATAACCCTGATAATGGTCCGGGAGCTATTACTATGATATTATCAGGACCCAACGGATCACAATTTTCTTTCATATGCTCCCATACCAGACGTGCACCCCAGCCCCGTCCGCCTATATATTTCAATGCAAACTTACTATTAACCTGTTCCACACTGGTTTTGCATTTTGTCAGATCAACATGTAGGATCCTGTTATGATATCCACCTTTAATTCTCATTGTTATCACCTCTGGTACCACCGGTCTCGACCTCTGCATATCTAAGTTTCTTCTTTACACCTTTCTCATAATATTCAACTTCCTGCATATGAGCATACTGCAGTGCTGCTTTTAAGCGGTGGGACTGGCCAAGTGTATGTTCAGGGATATACAGGATAGCTTTCTTAGGGCAGGCCCTGGCACATTCCGGATCACCGCCGCACATATCGCATTTAAAGGGCGTATCTATATCCTCATGTATAAAAATAGCACCGATCGGACATGCACTGACACAGGCATGACATGACATGCATTTATCTTCCAGTATAGTAACCACACCATCATTGACTACAATAGCATCTGTAGGACATACATCCCTACATTTTGGTTTTTTACACTGTTCGCAGACAATAGGCATCTTTATAACCGGATGCGGGTAAAGTGAGATGATCTTTATCCTGGCTTTTTTTGGATTGTTCACTCCGGTATGAGCTATTGCACATACCAGTTCACATACTCTGCATCCTGAACATCTCTCTGGTATCACTGTTAGTTTCTTGCGCAAATCATTCACCTTGATCAATAATGTTTTTTTAATGTTTTTATTAGTATATTAAATATAACTTATTATATGAACAAAATCCTTCCTTTGGTCGGATTTTCTTGACTGAGGCTCTGAAAGAGCCGAAGATTAGAAAATGTGAACGGAGTGAACATTTTCGATACATCAAGTTATACTTGATATACTATGAAAAAGCTTCATGCAAAAATGCGCAAGGAATATTTAAAAATTATGTTCCTGAAGCCATTTCCAGTAAATAGGCTTCACCTTCAAGTGATCCCCTGACTATCATGACATCACCACTGGCTATTTTAGACTTTGCACCAGGTCTATATACCCATCGGCTGCCCCTTCTTACTGCCATCACAAACATACCGGTTTCTGTTTCAAGCTTCAATTCACCCAGTGTCTTACCAACAACAGATGATCCTTCTGTTACAATGACCCTTGCGATGACTTCATCGGATTCCCTTACCGCCATCCTGAAAATGGGATGAAGTTCAATATCTCTAAGTACAATATCCGCAATCTCATATGCAGCATCTGAAATATACTCCGAGGCATTTGCCAGATGTAGCAGACCACGAAGATCGTCCACATCCTTTACATGCCTGGCACTTTCAAGTACCCAGTGCTGAAGTTCATATTTCATCTGGTCCATCTCTTCTTCCAGGATCCTGACTTCATCTGCGATCTCCTTATTATAGAATAATACAGCTGAATACGCCAGACCCACCGAGAGTTCTGCTTTATTCTTCATTTCAACAATAATATCAACAGCTTTATCCAGGCTGTCCATTTCATCAAAAGTACTTGTCGGTGTGTACTCACGTGTCACAAAAGGCTTGCCGGTAACATATTCCGTAAATAAAGACAGTCCATTATCATGTCCTCTTGCAAATAGAATATCATCATTGAGGATGGATGTATCTTCTTCCGGATCATATATCCAGGAAGATCCATGACGTATGGCAATAACCCGCATACCTGTCTCAGTTTCAAGTTTGAGTTCACCCAGTGTCTTTCCAATTATCGGGCTTTGAGAATCAATAATAATTTTTGTGACGGTTTCCTCAGCCTCCCTGATATCTGCTTTCAGTTCGGGAGGAATCCCCATCTTAAGTATGGCAATATTGGCAATATCCCCTGCTGCATTAGAAATATTCTCTGCAGCCGATGCGGCTTTCAACACTCCTGAGAGCTGGTGTGCCTCATCCAACCTTCGGGCAGCTTGCATAGCTGAGATCTTCATATAATATTCAAGGGTATCCATCTTGTCTTCCAGACGGAGTACCTCTTCTGCAATATCCTCATTATCATAGATCATGGCAGAATAAGCCAGATCAAACATTAACTCGGAAGTATCCTTCATCTCTACAAGAAGTTCCTTCATATTAAGGGAACAATGCTCAATTTTTTTGGGCATAATTAATCTTACCTGATATGGGAGTCTATTTAAATTAACAATACATAAAACCACCGATGAGGGATAAAAATTGACAGAATTTAGGGAAGAGTCAGTAGAAGCAATTTCGTTTTGGGCATCTCTTCGCTACCACATCCCTCTTTCCACATTAAAGGAAGGGTTTTTCGGTCTCTTTATTATGAGCTTAATGAGTTTAATAGCTGGTGTAGTACTTGGAATGATGATAGATGTACTGCAGGCTTTACCTGGTTTATTTCTACTTATCACTCCTGCCATTGGTATGAGGGGGAATATTTTCGGTGCTATGGGGTCACGCCTGGGTACAGCATTACATACTGGTATGTTCAGTACATCATTAAATACGAACAGTATCCTGAGCCAGAATATCTATGCTTCTATGATCAATACGGTATTGATCTCTTTTGCGCTGGGCATAATTGCCTGGCTTTTTGCCATGCTGCTAGGAATTGAAAGTATAGGTATGGTAGAATTCGTATTGATCTCAATGATCGGAGGGATCATCTCAAGTGTCTTTGTACTCTTGATAACAGTAGGTGTAGCTGTTATGGGCTATAAACGTGACTGGGATATCGATAATATAAGTGCTCCTATAATTACGGCTGCCGGTGATATGGTAACACTACCTGCACTCTTTATAGCGATACTATTGATAGGAAACGAATCTTCGGGTCTTCATAATATTCTATTTATTCTGTTTGCGATATTGGCTGTATTGAATATAATAGCGATCATAGTCTCTAAACTGGATAATATGAAACGTATCATCTATGAGAGTATTCCTGTGTTGCTACTGGCAGGGGTGATGAGTACTGCCGCAGGTATTATCATCAACTCAAATCTTGAAAGTTTCATAGCATTTCCTGCACTATTGGTAATGGTTCCATTATTCCTGGAAAAAAATAATGCATTAGGGGGCATTCTTACATCCCGGTTGTCCACTATGCTTCACACGGGTCTATTTAATCCCGGTATACTGCCAGGGAAAGAAATACTACCAAATGTTCTATTGATATATATCTATTCTATAGTTATCTTTCCTTTAGTCGGGGTCATGGCATTTGCAGTAAGTATATTGATGAAAATTGAAACACCGGGTTTGATCAATATGGTATTTATCAGTACAACAGCCGGGTTTATTGCTGTAGCTATTGTAAATGTAATTGGGTATTATATTGCCATTTTTACTTACAAACTCAGGCTGGACCCTGATAATCACTGCATACCTATGATGTCAAGTATTATTGATACTTTTAGTGCCGTATGTCTGGTGGGTATGATCATGGTAATGGGTTTATTTTAAGTCTGTGAAAAAATCTGCCCTTCAAATGCACATACCTGCGTATCAGTATCAAACCAGGCATCTGGAGCAAGTCCTGCTTTCATACAGGTCTGGGTAAGGAATTCTTCTGCATTAAAACCATGTTCTTCAGCCACTTGCGGAAGCAGTAGTCCGGAATTGAATTCTTTTTGTACGATCAGGCCATGCCTGCCTATTTCAATTTTCCCAGGTAATTCTTCCGGTCTGCCTTCCAGTTTATGCGGCATGGTAAGCACAGTGACCTCGATCTTAATATCATCCATCTCCTTAATGGTAACAGACATG
>Ga0255426_10083_pt1 | contig 19478 bp, 5 predicted proteins | sample ANMaggSeSYBR02J9_FD_182666 | JGI IMG/M metagenome (GOLD analysis project Ga0255426, IMG submission 182666) | Sediment cell enrichment communities from methane seep in Santa Monica Basin, California, United Staets - ANME aggregate JGI... | ecosystem: Environmental > Aquatic > Marine > Cold seeps >...
TTATATAGAGATGTTACCTCAATATCAAGATCACTGCAACCGGATTCGCCTGCAATAGGACAGAATTCAAGATCTGCAAATACAAAATTGCCAGACGGACATGCAATAGCGTCTGCGGCTGTCATTGTGACTGTACCGCTAACATCATCCCAGCTATCCATACCGAGTGCACCACCTGATACACTGCTCAAAGTGAGCTTTGATGTATCATAAGTAAGTACAACCGTTGCAGCACCTATACCTGCAGTATCATCCGTATTAACGGTTATGGATACCGTACCACATGAACTGCTTGTCAATGATCCAACTGAAACAGTAGTACCTGTAAGAGTTGGTATGCAGAATGAACCATCATTCACCGTGTTTGGTGTTATTGAGTCACCATCACAATTAGTTAATGATGTTACGGAGATATCCAAATCGCTGCAACCTGATACACCGGTTACCGGACAAAACTCAACATCTGCAAACTTCTTTGTACCACTGCCTGTTGGGCATGTTGTAGAATCTATATTCATAACGACAGACCCGGAACTTGCTGTATATGCAACAGTCCCAAGTTCGCCATCATTTATGCTATTAAGACTGATCTTTGTATCATCATATGTTAATATGACAGTCCCTGTATCAATTCCTGAAGTCTCTTCCGTATCTATTGTAATGGAAACTGTATCACATGTGCTACTAGTTGTAGATCCTATTGACACTGTAGTAGTAGCAGCTGGTGGTTCTCCCGAAATGCAGAACTGTCCATCAATATCAGATATCTGAGTCATTCTTGCATCATCACAGTTAAACATCGAACTAACCGTGAGATCCAGATAACTGCAACCTGTTGCTCCTGTATTCGGCGAAAAAGTAATATTTGTAAATAATATATCACCTTCCGATGGACATGCCATAGGGTCAGCAGCTATCATTACAATTGTCCCACCGATATCATTTGGTGTGATCGAACCGAGTGCACCACCGGATATACTACTCATATCCGGAGTGATCTTGGATGGATCATATGATAACCGCATCGTTGTAGAACCAATGCCATAAGTATCATCTGTGTTCATGATTATTGAAACAGTATCACTAGAACTGCTTGCTGTAGACCCTACCGAAACAGTTGTAACTGCTCCGGCTGGTAGGATCATACTGAGCATAGCTATTGCTATAAAGCATACAATCATTGTCAGTGTTGGTTTCATATTCGTTACTCCTTTTTAATTGTTACCTTCCCTTTTTTTTAAAAAAAAAAGGAATGTGACATCTTGCGATATCACGGGATGTATAAACCACCAGGTAACATCGAAATGAGCCCAACAATGAACTTCTTGATCTGTAACAGGTCTAGAGCATCGATAATACCATCATCGTTGACATCTGCAGCATTAAAGTCATCACCGGTTAATACCACCAATCCAACAATATGTTTAGCGATCAATAATGCATCACCATCATCGACAAAAGTATCATCATTAACATCGCCTTCGAGTCGCTTTACTTCTTCAGCAGCATTAATGTAAAGACCAGTTCCGTCAACTGCATCAAATTCGAATGCCATTCTTGGCTTTCCTTCATAGCAATCGTCTCGATCTATTGGATTATCACCAAGACCATCAATATCATCTACACTATCAATGATATCGTGTGCCCATGGATCCTTGCAGTCATTAGAAGTATGTCTTTGTTCTCCTGCACAGTTTGGTGCGATGTATGAAGTTGTTACAAGGTACTCATTGCCGTTTGGTTCATCATTAGGTAGTACAAGTTCAGTGTATTGATATGGTTTTGTAAAGATACTCCACCAATCCCATTCTTGAATACCATTAGTATACATTCTCTCGGCAAGACTTGAATCAAACCTTTCCTCAATATCCTCTACTGTGTAATGGAACTTAAGCTCGCCTACACTACCAAGAATATTTCCGGCTACATCATCGACTATGATCTTAGTAGGATCAACTGGACATACAACCTTCGGAAGATCAATATCATCGATCATGATATGGTTTTCATTTAATGGTGGCAGTACCCATACATCATGTGTTGGCATGATATTTGCAAGCCACTGACAGGTTACATGACTCTTATCGGCCTGATTGCCTTCGGCATTATCATCATCCCATATAGGACCATCACACTTGGGTAATGGTGACTGGAAAGTGATGTACTTGAACAGGTCATTGTGTGCATCTGGATCATCTGTATTGCTTGTCACATATATTGCTGGCATATCATATCTTACACCGTCAACATAGAATGTCTCGCCTGCACAAAGTTCCCGACCAACGGTTAGAGTTGCTGTGTATTTATCCACAGGAGTAGCAGCATAGGTCATTGAAGTAACATTAAAATAGAACCTCCAATCAGCATCATAACTATTTGCCGGATGTAGATTGTTTAGTCTATCAACATGGTATGTCTTATCTTCATCGACCAGTAGTGTCTGTAGCCTGTCCTCAAGTTCATGCATGTTTCCTATGTAGCTAATCTCAAGATTGATATCACTACCTGTAGTCGGACGGACGAATTTAACCTTATGATCCATAAAGTTTATAGACTCACCTTCCTTCAAAATGACATCGCTAATCTGAACTGCAATATTACCGTCTGTAATGATAGAATCATCTACTCCATTATCAGCACATAATAATTCAACTACCTGACCGGCGTTCATACCTGGTAACATATCATTGACATTAGTACTGTGTGTAGGTAGCATGAATTCAGTTACGATATTTCCATGGCTATCTCTTGGCACACCTGATTTTGGAAGTCCACTATGTCCTGATCCTGAGTTGTCATCTATTAGCATATAGGTGGTCTCAGTTACAAGGGCACCGTTTGGCATAGATACTAGGTGCGTATCGCTACCCATATCATCCATCAAATTATCTCTTGCATGACCATATCCAGGCTCATAGAACATCCTGAAGAAGACCTTCTCATCACCATCGGAACCGGCAACTGTAATCTCAGTATCTTTGTAGTCATTCTCAATATACGCTGGATTGAAGGTTACTGAATCCTTTGCAATTACTCCAGGATCAAATGGATGTACTGCCTCAGGATAGATAAAGTCAACTGCTCCAGTGTAAGATTGGGTTGGATAGACTGCGTCATCTTCACCATATATGCGAAGTGTTGGTTCATCCTCATTCACAAAGAAATCGGTTGCATCAACTGCGTCAAATTCAAATGCCATTCTTGGCTTTTCATGATAGCAGTCATCTCTTGATGGGTCAATCGTTATTACTCTGTCGATTATATCATGAACTTCTTTGCTTGACTTGCTAAATATATGTCGTTCATCTCCTTCTGAGTTAGGTGCGATGTATGAGGTCGTAATAAGGTACTCATTACCATCAGCATTGACCGCATGAATTGCCATGCATCCTGACTTGTCTTCATATGTATCTGAAGTTGTCTCCTGATTTGGCAGTATTAACTCAGTATATCGGTCTGGCTTGGTTGCAATATTCCACCAGTCCCATTCCTGAGGTCCATAACCAAAATTATTATAGTGTCGCTCAGCAAGGCTTGAGTCAAATCTATCCTCTACATCCTCTGAGATATAGGAAAATTCAAGTGCACTCTTTGCTCCGTCGATAATATCCCCGGATTCCATACAGATCTCCCAATCCGGCACGGATGGTGTACCTGTATCGAATTTCTCAAGACCGATATCATCGATCATTAAATGATCCTCATTAAAAGGCGGAAGCATCCAGACATTCTTATTCTGAAGCAGATTGGCAAGCCACTGACATGTTACATGGCTCTTATCAGCTTGATTTCTCTCATCAATACTGGAACCACCATACCACATCTGTCCTTCACACTTTGGCAGTGGTGACTGGAATGTGATATACTTGAACTTGTCATCATCTGTTACATAGATTGCTGGCATATCATATCTTACACCATCTACATAGAAAGTTTCACCTGCAGCAAGACGACGTCCAACGATCAGACGTATCTCGAATTTATCTACGGGAGAAGCATAATAGGTCATTGAATCTACTTCGAAATAGAACCTCCAATCAGCATCAATAGAAGTATGTAAATTGTTGAGCCTATCAACATAGTATTTTGTATCTTCAAGGATAACTTTTTCCTTTTCTTTGTCCTCAACACGGTTCATGTTTCCAATATAACTGATCTCAACTTTAATCTCTTGATTAGTAGTCGGACGGATGAATTCAATTCTGTGATCCATAAAGTTCACAAACTCGCCTTCTTCCAGAATGAACGGCCTTCGCTGTACTTCAATCACACCATCTGTTAACTGGGGTGTCCCTTTGGAATCGGCACTGGACAGATCAATGACCATACCAGTATCCATACCTGGAAGCACTCCATCAAAGAGGCTGCTGCTGTGTGTTGGCAGCATGAAGCTGGTAACAACACTACCGTCACTATCTCTTGCAGAACCTGCCTTTGGAAGTCCACTATGTCCTGAATCGCTGTTATCATCTACCAACATATAGGTAGTCTCAGTTACAAGAGCACCGTTTGGCATATTTACTGAATTAGTACCGCTACCAAAATCATTCATTAAACTATCTATTGCATGACCATATTCAGGCTCATAGAAAACCCTAAAGAAGACTTTTTCATCACTGTTAGATCCATCAACAGTAATCTCGGTACCATCATAATTATTCTCAATATACGCTGAATTAAATGTTGCGGAATCCTTTACAATTATCCCTGGATCAAATGCATCAACATAATTCGGATAAATAAAATCCGATGATCCAGTGAAGGATTGCGTAGGATATGCCGCATTTTCTTCTCCGTAAATACGGACAGATGGCGTATTATCACCTGATGCAGCATTTGCTGCAAACGTTACAATTGCAATAACCATTAATGTTAACATTATGGAAATTGCCTTATTATTTATTTTCATATTTTCCTCCTCAAATATATTTAATACCCTTAATTTTAAATTATTTTTTTGTTTTTATATATCGATTCGAATAATTGGTATCCATGTTAAATTCATTTATACCAATAGTACTTTCATTCTCGTTACAATATATAAATATTACTACTCCTATCATTTTAATTAATAGTTAAGCTAATCATCATAATTATGAGTCCTCATTTCGCTGTATAGCGCTTTAGTAATAATATGAATTTTATTGATTTATCCAAATTCCATACTGATATTTCACTTTTTTATGCTAAGGAGCAGGTAATTCACATCTCCAAATCTGGCTTTTTTTTCCAATAAGAAGATTATACCCGGATTTATGGAATAAGTATCAGTAGGCTTTTATGATAATTCTCACTTAGAATTACGGTAGGTAAATATTAATAAAACGTGAGTAACCGGCTTACTGCCCTGAGAAGTTAATTGATATATATTTTTTTATTGGTATATCGAGTATCTGATCGTGTTCCCGAATTATTGAACAGGAACTCTAAGCATTGATATTTCTTACAATATTCAGATATGATTAGTAAGTTTCTGAGCCATAGCTGGTGTTCTTTACAACCATCTTTTTTCCCACAATTGACCGTTAATTGTAGTGATTTATGCAGTTTGAGAAAATTATACCATGGCCGGAAGAAGTCTATTGCGCTTGAATGCATAAAAGTCTTTTTACTGTAATTCATTCCTTTGCGTATAAATCTCGCCAGATAATTTCGAATAGTAAAATTGATCCCTCCTATATATGATGTGCTAATACAGCCACCTGAATTTGCCCCAGGGCTCTTGCAGTCTGACTTACTGTAAAATTTGAAAAAAAAAGAAAGAAAAAAGGATTACTCCTTTCTTCTTAAGACTATAATCCCAACTATCATCATGAGCCCTATAAGAACCAGTATACTGTATGGAGTTGATGTTGGTACAGATGATGCTAGGGGAGGAGGTGTGGGTGTGGGAGTAGGTGATTGTGCCATAGATGCATTGATCAGCCCGTATCCGTTCGTATCATCGTGTGTTCCTCCATTGCTAGCATTAGTTTCGAGTACATTCTGCAGAGCTACCGGATCCCCTACAAGTTGCGGATATGCCTCTAAGAATAAAGCTGCAATTCCTGCAGCATGTGGTGCTGCCATACTGGTTCCTTGCATCACGAAATAATCTGCAGGACCTGATCCATCAAGGTTCAGCCCATCATTGTCAATAATAAAAGGATCAGAAGAACCTGGATATGTATAAACATCCTGATCCCTTACTGAAATGATAGCACTCCCCGGTGCTACTATATTGGGCTTTGGAACTCCAACATCTACCCTTGGTCCTCTACTGCTGAAAGTAGAAATATCATCAAGATTTTGACCATACCAGTACGATGATCCGTTATAATTGCTCCAGGATAATCTGGAATTATAAGAACCAACAGATATGGCATGATCTGCATCTGCCGGCGAGCCTATAGTATAAAAAGGGTCAGGACTATCAAAAGATACATAACCAGTTCCTGCTAGATTATACCCACTGTCGTAATAAATATGGAATTCCTGAGAACTTGCTGCATTATTTTTTACTTTTAGATAATATGTTGAATCTCCGGAGCCAATATAATTTTGGTAATGAGAATAAACTGATTCGGTGCCTCTGGTACTTTCTGACTGTGTGGAGGGGATGGAAGTCAATAAGGTATATGAAGAATCATAATATTCCAGATCAAGGTCTTTATTATCTGTTCCATCGAACCAAACTAAATTATATGCAATAGCAATATTGTTAGATCCGGCATTAACAACATTGATCTTAATATAACCAGTTGTACTAGATGCGCCCACTGTTCCGGAATAATGCCAATCACCATTGGCAGAATTTCCAGCCGAACAAAAGACTGCTGCTCCCTGGTTATAAGCATAATCAACTGCCTGAGCTGTAGCTGATGACCCGTCATGATATGTATCCCATCCGCCATAACTGCAAGAAATAATATCTGCATTATAAACATCTACTGCATCTTTAAATGCCGTTATCATAACTGAATCCGAAGCCCTTGCATTTGAATCATTACCTATCTTAAGAAATACCAGATCGGCACCTGGTGCAACTCCTTTATATTGGCCTCCTGATTGTGTACCTCTACCTAAAACAGTTCCTGCCACATGAGTTCCGTGGCCGGTTACTGTATTTCCAATGGTGTTATCATTCTCAGCATAATCCCAGCTTCCGGCCAATGTGGGAATATCAGGATGAGTGGTATCCAAACCTGAATCAAGAACAGCTATGGTAATCCCAGTTCCATCATATCCTAAACTCCAGGTATCATCAACATTGGTCTTGATCACTGCCAGATCGTTATGTGGTTTATTAATTCCTTCTCCTGAATCCAGTTTCACTACAAAATCCTTACTTGATAAATCATCAAGTTTATCTATTGGCATATCAGCTAATAAATACCCATTCGGATGATCTTCAACAGCCGGTATCCATGAATCCTCATCTACATTAATTCCCAAATCCTGCAATTCCTGTATTTGAGAAGTACCGGGCTCTTGAGTAAAATAAATAACAACCATTTGTGTCGCTAAATTCTCTGATGGCATGCCTTCTACCTTTGAGATATCAATCTCATTTGCAGTAGGGGGTGTTTCCAAATAGTCCATCTTATTTGCTATCTGTAGGGAGAGCAAACCACTGGCTTTTTCATTTGTCTCTTCTGTAAATGCTGCTGAATTTACTGGCAGAACGCTAACAATAAGTACCATTAGAACAGCCAATAAAACAACCTGCTTTTTTATGTTCTTTATCATAATCTTACATCCTAAATTACTAAATACTCAATTCTTACATTAATCATATTTCTTTCTCCCCAAAAAATAAGGATTATATGTTCCGACACCTATAAAGAACAAAATCCTCTTTTCGATCGGATTTTCTTGAGTATATCAAGTTATACTTGATATACAAAAGCTGATAGCAGCTGGAAGCTAATCCTCAATTACAACAATCTTATTTAGCACCTTCTCTTGCTTTTTATACCTGATTCTTATTATATGTGTTTTTATACAGAATAAAATAGCTCATCTGTGATAAAACTTTACTCTGGCTTACTAATAATTTTTAAAAATAAAGAAAAAAGAAAAAAAGATCAATCCTTTCTTCTTAAGACTATAATCCCGACTATCATCATGAGTCCCATAAGGACCATTATGCCGTATGGAGTTGATGTTGGGACAGATGATGCTAATGGTGGGGGTGTAGGAGTTATTGTAGGAATTGGTGTGGGAGTTGGTGTGGGAGTTGGTGTGGGAGTTGGTGTGGGAGTTGGTGTAGGGGTCGGTGTAGGGGTCGGTGTAGGAGTTGGTGTGGGGGTTTGTTTTAGAGTATCAATTATTACATCTTCTCTCATATTACTTGGAAGAATAACTTCTCTTATTCCATAATGTGTTTCATTCCATGCCTTGACTTCTATTCTATCTCCATTAATTCCAATTATTACTACTGAATAAAAACCACTTAGAGGTCCTGCTCCTGTCTTACCTGAAATAACATAACCACTTGCATTAGTTACACTAAAATTTGTATTCCATGGTGCTTCTGTTACACCATCAGACATATATACAGTCCCACTAATGCTTTTTGGCATTGGTGGATCCTGAGCCTGAGCGTACATTGGAATGATTATAAATATAATAGCAATTACCAGTATTGTTTTGATTTTTGTTCGGTTCATTTATTGCCTCCTTTTTCTGTTTTATTATCCTTTCTCTAATATTTTTCAATTATTAATTACGCTGATATTGATCAGATCTAAATAAATTAATAATGATATATTCCTTCAGCACAAGAATAATACCCTGATTTTGTTAGGATTTTCATACTATATAAAAGCTCCTAACTTTCTTTAAAAATGTTAAAATTAGTATTATTATGAGCATGGCTTTTTCCTGGAAAATTGGTCTTGCGGATTTAATATACCTATATACATTAAAAGCAAAATCATCAGTGATTGTTGGTGTTTTGTTATCAATATCACAGTCATCACCAATGTCATCTATAATCTATACTGCCATTCACAATCATTAATAGCCATTACCCAGTACCCCCTTCCTGGCTCCAGCCTGGTAAATTTTTCAGACCCTGTGACGGGCCACCAGCCCCAATCAGGGAAGTGATCGCACTTCTCAAACAATCCTGTAGTTGTATTATATCTATAAATGGACGTTAAGATATTTACTGGAGTAACATTCAACGGATTTCCAACTACACCCTCATCACCTAACAAAGCCTCAGACATTGAATACCATCCAACAAGGTTCCAATCTTCATTCAATGTAATATTCAGATCAGACGGACTTGTTCCATCAAATGTTAAAACACAGTCCTGATCAGCCATCACCCAGTACCCCCTCCCAGGTTCAAGCTCGGTGAAATTACCAGAGCCAGTGGAAGGAGACCAGCCCCAGTCTTCGAAGTGATCGGATTTTTCAAATTTTATTGATGTGGTGTTATACCGGTAAATGGACGTAAGACTGTTCTTTGGTGTGACGTTTAACGGATCACTGAGGATTGATTCATTGCCTAGTTTCCAGGATGTGAGATTAACAGGTACTGAGATCAGGTTCCACCCGCCATATAATCGAATTATTTGTTCCGTTGAAGCGAAAACAATACATGTATTCTCTGCTGATAACGTAAACGTAATATTACCTGATATGACACTCGCGTTCAATGGTATCCAATGATCTGTTGCATTTATCATGTATGCTTCAGTAGTATTTGCATCCGCGATATCAGTAAATTGTAACGAAAAGTTACCAGTTCCGGATGAGTTGATCATGTAAGCTGATTGAGGCGAAACTCCCAATGGTCTTGAGGTTGTATTAATATCAGATAAATTTATACTTGAAACATGAACACCTGTAACATATTGCTCAGCAAATGTTAACTTAGTATTATTAAGATCCGTATCAAGAACAAGGAGATGTATTGTACAATTTATTGTTCCGGCATTTAATGATTCTATAGTAATATTTCCTGTATATCTGGTTTCCGGGATATCCGGTAAGGTAATTTCCTTTGACACATTAATAGAAATTGTTACAGGTGTCATATTGCCTGCACCAATATCAAAGTTATTTTGTGAGAAAGTTGTTGTTATATCCGGTATAGGATTCCCAAATTTATCTACAAAATCATGCGCTTGAATTGTTATTCCTTCAATACCAACCTGTTGTCCAACTTCTGCCAGTTGCAATGTTATATTTTTTTCATCTCCTATAGATGTGAAGGGGTATAACTCTACAGGTGATATGCCAAATACTGCAGGTCTGATCGGAGTTTCGATTGCGTATACTTCTACCGGGATAGGTGATGAGGAAGTAAATTGGGTTGCGTCGACTTTAATAGTGAAGTTCTTACTTGCTGCATTGGGAATTAGTATGATTTCTGGATTGCTGTTGTTTCCATTGTATGTAGCATTTGGGATCTGGATCTGATCGCTGTCGTTGATTGGGAAATATCCTATGTGTCTTCCTAATTCATCGTATATGTGTAGGTTTAGGTGTGATCCTGGAATAGATGTCATAATGAATGTTATATCTGTTATGGACGCATTTGTTGTATATCGTACTTGGGTTGAATCATTTACCGGATCCAGACTATCATCAATTATTTTTGTGCAGTTTCCTAATAAATTGCCCCAATCTTCTAAAGTGATCGGACTATCTGGTATTGACTCCATAGTCGTATAAGTATATTCTTCAGATCCTATTGGCTGTTTCATATACGTATTGATTTGTTCAGTTGACAATGTGGTTTTACTTGAGATGGTATATGGGAATGGAGAAAAAGTAAGTGGGATGACATAATATGCATCTGTTTCCATATCCGGTTGTTTTCCCTCCATCCAGAGAATCGTACATAGGTAATGCCAGTGGAAGGGATTGAATGGCTGGAAATCTCCTGTATATGGAAGATCAATGGTAATTGTTTCATTTTGATCAATTAAGATCGGCGGTTCGGTTTCGTTCGGGTAGATTGTAGGCATCTCAGACACGAATTCATTTCCATAACGATCGATACATAAGATCCTTGTTTTAATATTATCTATCTCACCGGTGTTTTCTACTGATATAGTGTTGGTATTTACAATCCACCACCTGAATTTTTGAAAAACCCACCACCATGGAAAATCCGGTTTATTTGCAAAAGCTATGTTTTTATTTGTAAATGGAATTTGTGTTAAATGGAGATCAGTATCAATTATACGTCCGTCAATATATGGTAATCTCGGATTCTTGGTTTCATTATCAAGCCAGTCTATTATATCCTGATTGATTTTTGGAATTGTATCTAAATCTTGTACCCAATATATTTGAGTATATGCCCAATGTTTTGCTGCCTTATTTTTTGCATATAACTCATAGGAATTAAATACAATACCACCAGCCCATCCGATTACTTTAACTGTAAATCCTGTAGCTGTTATATGAGGATTTAATGTCAAAGCACCCTTATAAGCAATGCAATTTCCACAGGTATACGTAACTTCACTAATTGTCTGGCCAGTCTTAGCAACTTCCATTTCATACTTTGCATTATTAAAATTGTTTTTATAAGCCTGAGCCAACTTGAAAAGATAAACATTACCGGTGGGAGTTATAATTATTCCATCGGCAATTTTTGTTTCTTCATCTGATTTATCATGCAGCCAAAATACCTGATCTCTTAGTACATTTTCAGTTTGTGATAGTGAAAAATCGAATGGAACATTGTTATAAGCTATTGTTTTATTATATTCTTCAAAGCTATTATCTATTAATGATAAACTGTTTGTATACATCGGAGTTGTGTAATATCCATTTTGCAGAGCATCCTCCGGAGAACTGATAGTATTTGGATAAAATTCCTTCATCCAGGTGGTTGAATTAATTTGGTTTGAATAACGGATCATTTTATCTTGATAAATTGTATCCTTTATATTCCACCAGTGATCTGCTATGGATAGATCAATACCATACTCTGCAATTGGAACCGCAATTTGATTTGTTATCCAACCATTGCAGGCTAATTTTACATGTCCTAGTGTGGCAGTTGGATTTGTGGTATCCAATACGAAATTAAAAGCACTCAATACAATTGATAATAAATCTGTCCAATCTTTTTCTAGATTATGAAAAATGTTATATCCATCTACATAAACATCTGCAGCAGCACGGGTGTTGTTATTGACTGTCTTTTTCAACAGACCTCTTACCGTTTCCATCTCATCGTCCAGTTCATTTAACGATCTCACTTTCAATTCCAATTGTATATCAATAATCTCGGTTTCATCTTTTTCAATTGGATAAACATCAGATACCTTTGGTAGATATTGTTGATCAGATAGGGGAACTGTAAGGACAAGATAACTCCCTGGAATTATCTCAGTGAAATTGTAGCTTCCTGTATTGTTACTTTTAGTGGATGAAATAGAAGGAGGTATTAAAGCTGTAGGATCTGTCCTCCACTCATCTATAAAATCTAAGACTTTATGCTTGTCTTTAGCATCATATAGATATATATCGATATTACTTATTGCACTACTTGCCGGATCTGTTATTTCGCCAGTGATTTTTCCTGTTGGTCCCCAGACTTCAATATTCCATTCTGCATACTCGGTATATCCTGGGAACTCCACTCGTATTGTATACGTTCCATATTCGGGGAAATCATAATACGCTCTATCATACAAACCGCCAGCAAGGCAGCATTTCAAGGTATCACTTTCACCTGTGATAATATTTCCTACAGGTGTTGTGATATACCACTGAACAGGATCGCCAACATTCATTGAGATCTTTGTTAGATCAACGATCATTGTCAATTCCGTTTCCTGTCCTGGGAAGGCGGCTGTGGGGTAACCATAGCCAATATTATGTGGTTGCTCTGTGTCACTCCATGAAACTAATGGATATCTGTCCACATTAGATCCACCAGGAATGTTGTAACCAGAATCACAAATACCGTCACCATCGATGTCCGTACAGCCCTCGACAGGTTCGTCAAAGTTGTTGAAGTGGTTGCCAATAGTGTCATTATCCCATTGGTTATCCGCATTGTCACCAACGTTATTTGCCAAATAATTAACAAAGTTGTTCTGGAAAATTAGATTATTGTCAGCACCATCACCAAATATTATATTTCCAAATGGGAAATCTGCGGAGTTATTATTTACATTGTTTCCATTAATAATGTTGTTAATGCTTGAAACGCCAATCAATATACCACCATGGGTGTTGTTGCACACATTATTTCTTAAAATATTGCTTTTACTGGAATAGATAAGTGTGATGCCAAGTATATTGTTACACGCATTATTGCTTGTAATAGTGTTATTAATAGCATGGTCGAGGAAGATGCCAAATTGGTTGCTGCAGACGGTGTTGTATGCTATAGCATTATTATTTGAGTTTACCTTGATTCCTACAAATCTTTCGCTTCCGTCACTTTTCGATGAATTGGTCGCATTGAAACCTACCAACGTAATCCCATCCACACTCAGTGTAATCACACTCCCGCTTCCACCCGCATCCACCACAGGCTTACCACCGCCTGTGTTCACGCCTCGCAGGGTAAGCTGCTTGTTTATGTTTACATTTTCATAATACGTTCCACTGTGCACTTTAATTGTATCCCCTGGAATTGCAGCATTAATAGCTGACTGGATGTGGGTGTAGTCACAGCCACTTGAACATACAGTAATCGTAGCCGCTTGCGCCATCATAGTGATAGAAATGAGGGTTATAACTATGAGTGCTCCCGTCAGCATCCGTCGATTCATATGGCGAGTCACTCTACCACCTCATACGCAACCCACGACCCAGAACCGCCCTCCATCTCGATCGGCTCATGCTTCCATACACACTCATTCTCAGCCATCACCCAGTACCCTCTCCCTGGCTCTAGCCCAATAAATTCTTCAGACCCTGTGGCAAACCCCCAGCCCCAATCAGAAAAATGATCGCACTTCTCAAACGATCCAACGGTAGCGTTATATCTATAGATAGAGGTCAAGCTGTTCTTGGGAGTGACATTCAGCGGATCACCTATCATTGTTTCATCACCTAACAGAGCTTCGGACATTGAATACCACCCAACAAGGTTCCAGTTTTCATTCAATATTATATCCAGATCAACCGGACCAGTTCCGTCAAATGTTAAAACGCAATCCTGATCAGCCATCACCCAATATCCCCTGCCAGATTCCAGCCTGGTGAAGTTTTCAGAGCCAGTGGCAGGCCCCCATCCCCAGTCATCGAAGTGGTTGGATTTTTCAAATTGTGCTGATGTGGTATTGTACCTGTAGATTGATGTAAGACTATTATTTGGTGTGACGTTTAACGGATCACCGACGATTGATTCGTTTCCGATCTCCTTTATGGTGAGGTTCAGGGATGCTGAGATCAGGTTCCAGCCCTTTAGCAATGAAATACGACTTTGCACAATTAATCCTTCCTCTGTCGACTCGACCGTATATGGTTGAGCCGGTATATCGCTAATTTGAACATTTTCCGCCAAAACAATAGTTGTATTAACCGTAGAAACATCAAGCGTATATGTATCCGAATTTTCAGCATCATATTCCGGAATTACTGCTATTTGATACTCTCCTTTTTTTCGATCCGGGATAATGATCCGATCGTCGAGGTCCCCGTCCCCATTCAAATCAGTTACCATATAAGTTGCTCCGGGTATTTCGGTCGATTGTTTATCAATGGTAAGCCCGTCAGGATCTGTCATAATTAGGTCTACCGGACATGCAGCAGTTATTGTTAGGGGAGAGAGATATTCAAGGTAATAATCCAGCCATTGTATCCAGCCATCGAATGTAGGCTCGAAATTAGCAACTACTGCATCTGTTTGTGCATCACGTACTTGCAATAACTGCTCAGTTTCCCCAATATTCCATCCAGAAATCAGTATATAGGGTGGACAGGCAATTATATCCTGAATTACTTCAAATTCAGAAGTTACCACTTTTTTCACGTAGGGCCCATTCAGGTCATAGTAGTCATATTTTATATATTCAGCCGCTTGTCCATGCTTATATGAGTAGCCTATGAACAGGTAATCATTATCTCCGTGGTAGAACGCTATACCACTTCCATGGTAGGGGCCAATAATGTCCGCAATCAGGTTCCACGTTCCTTTTTCATAAACGTACTGATGATAGCCGTACCAAGCCGTAGCTATTGCAAGATAGTTATCGTCATGCGCCTCATCGTTGACGTCACCATGAGGTACTTCAACAGTAGTAATAAGATTAAATGGATCCGTAGAATCGTAAACCTTGATCAGAGAATTATCCCCACCTCCCGCATCAACAGGTACCATGATATAGTGATTATCAATCAGTGGCTGCCTAGTGCCGCTTTGGTCAATGATCTTAAGACAAGTAAAATCGTTAGCCTTATCATATATCGCGATGCCATTCATTGCACAAACAAACAGATTGCCATGAGAGTCCATAAACCTTGGATTCGGTAAGCTAATTGTAGTATGCAATTTTAACGTGTCCCTGTCATAAACATTAATAGCTCCTGGATTTGAATAACTGGCAAGATAGTAGAAATCATTATCTGCATAACCTCTTGAAAAATCTTCAGTTGGAACTACTTTGAAAATTTCTCTCCATTCTACTAAATTATCAGTATATTTTTCAGTGAAGGTGTCATCCTTCCAGGCATTTACAGCTATTCTATAGGTTCCTAAAGGTGCATCATCGGGTACTGTCCATTCTGCTGTAAATGTTTCTTTTTCGTATTGGTTAATGGTGGCTGATTGCGGGATTATAGTTATCTGCGGGTCATACTCTACGGATTTTCCAGTTGGATCTTTGAAGCTTACGCCTAACCAGATGGTTTCGGGTTCATTCTTATTCAGTACATATATTGTTACTTTTGCAGTTTCTCCAGGTTTATACTCATTTTCTTCTGGATTAACAAAGATGATGAAATGATGCCAATCTTCTATTGATGTGACATCGGTTCCGGGCTGATTTTGTTCTTGAAGTATCATAAAATCTTCAAAAATAGTGTGAAATTCGATAATCCATTCCATTTTTTCTGCTGGAGAAACAAACATATACAAAACATCTGTAGTATATATTCCAATATCCAATCCTTCATCAAAATTTACCTCTTCAATCATATTGCTAATGATCCCTGCAATAAAAACGGGTACACAATGAGTTGTAGCTATTTTCACGACTTTCACAAACGTTGGCGTATTTTTACTTACCTCTTCAGTAGGACCAATTGTGCTAACTCCTGCCCACGCTAATCCGGATCCTATCGAGGCAATGCCACCAGTTAGGAGAGCAGCTCCAATAAGACCTCCAATGATTGTAGGCGAAGTAGTTGCAAGAAGAGCAAAACCAGCAATTGCTATTAGGAAGCCACACCCTATCATTGAGGCAGCTGCAACCATTCCCGGACCGGATAGATTTCCAGTAGGATCTATATAAGTAATGGGGTTATTCTCTACATATGCATACAAATTACCATAATAAATTTCTCCTAAGGAATCTTTACTCAAAAACCTCCCGACATCAGCGTCATAATACCTTGCACGATAATAATATAATCCACTATCGTCATCATATTCTCTGCTAGTAAATTTATAGTGGTTGATTACAGTTCCTGTTTCTTCTCGAATCATTCCAAATGCTTCATACTTATAAGTAGCCACTATATTTTTAGTTGTATCAGTTATTGAAGTTACACTACCCAAGCCATCAAACTGATAATAGAACGCACTCCCACTCCTATGCATACTGATAGGCTCATCTATTCCAGGTCCATGGATATACCTCGCCTGCTGCACACCGCCAGCATCCAGTTCCATCAGTATATCTTCAAAATCATACACATAATATGTCATTCCACTGCTATTAGTTCTGCTCAAACGGTCTCCAGTCGCAGAATACTGATACATAACCTGACTTGTATCTGGTAGTATAACTTTTATCAACCTGTTTTCATAGTCATACTCATAATTTGTTCCATCACTCTTACTGATCAGGTTTCCGTTATTATTATAACTATATCCAATCCCATTAGCAGTTAGCAGCCGGTTCTCATCATCGTAAGTATAAACCACAGAAGATGTACTATTAGTTTTATACAACCGATTGCCTACCGCATCATAAGTAAACTGTGTAAAGTCATCAGAGGGGTAAGTCACATTAACGAGTCTGTTGAGTGCATCATATGTATATGAGGTAACATCTTCATTTGCTTCTTCCATATTCAACCGATTTCCAAGATTGTCATAAGTGTAAGTGTAGCTTGAAATTACATCTCCGCCCGACTTCTTGTTTACAAGGCTACGAAGCCTATTTGCAGCATCATAAGAATACAGTGTAATAACACCATTCGGACGTTTCATTTCGATTCTTCTACCGCCTATGTCGTATTGATATGTCGTAACTTCTAAGTATGGATCAGAGATTTCTATAAGTCTATCAAGCTTATCGTACTGGTATGTTGTTATCCCATCATCCGGGTCTCGCATTGATGCTAAATTGCCATTTTTGTCATAGCTGTAACCAACAGTCCTGGAAAAAGAGCCGTAGTTTCTTGTAACTTCTGTTAGTCTATCAAGTTCGTCATAAGAAAACTGTGTTATATCATTCAATCCAATTCCAATATTTGATATCTGAATAAGATTACCAACCGCATCATAATCTCTTTTTACCTTACCGGTGTCCGGATATGCAGTTAATATAAGTCTATCTAAAGCATCATATTCGTAAAGAGTAATATTTCCACTGGCATCTTTTTTGCTTATTACATTGCCTACCGGGTCATAAGTATACTGCGCTTGATAACCAAGCGGCGAAATTGCTTTTGTACGTCTATTCAATTCGTCATATTCATATCTCGATGATTGCCCATTGGCATTGGTATAAGTTAAAAGATTTCCATTGGCATCATACGACAAAACGCCTTCATTACCCAGGGCATCAGTGATCCGAATTACTCTATCCATAGCATTGTATTCATATCTGGTGGTCTGTCCGTTTGGATCCTGGATTAAGAGAATATTACCACCGGAATCATAGCCATAACTGGTTGAGTTGGCTGATTGATCTGTTATTGTAATTAGCCTATTTAGAGCATCATACGTGTAAGTTGTAGTGCCACCGTTTCTATCCTTCACAGCTATCAAATTTCCTACTGCATCATAAGTATAATTTTCAGCGTTTCCAACTGCATCTATAACCGCCACCATTCGACCTAGAGCATCATATTCTGTGGTTGTATTGCTTCCCTTTGCTGTGGTGTACTTAATCAAGTTCCCATTCTTATCATATTTAAAAGAGGTTTTATTCCCGGCAGGATCGGTAATTCCTTCAACTTTACCGATAATGTTACTATTAGAACTGATTTTATGCCCGTTGGCATCGGTTGTGCTTATTAAACTTTCTACTGCATTATATTCATAAATTGTCTCATTTTCAACTGCATCTATTACTTTAACAAGTCTATTATTATCATCGTACACATTCGTAATCATGTGATTATTGGCATCGGTTACCGTTAAAAGTCTGCCAGCAATATCATAAGTATAGTCTGTAACATTCCCTGTTGCATCTATGGAATTAACTAGGTTTGCATGTATATCATAAGTAGAAAAAGTAGTATTTCCTCTGAAATCTGTTGCACTTATTATATTTCCGGAAGTATCATACACAAAATATGAACTGTTTCCAGTTGCATCTACGGTCCTGTTTAAATTACCATTCACATCATACTCATAACTTGTAGTGAATCCTCCTTTATTCGTAGTATTTGCAAGTAAAGTGATATAATCTGTACTGGAATCAATAGTATTCCAGCCATAAAATGTCGAATTGCCAGTCGGATCTGTTTGGTTAATTAAATTGCCATAAGAGTCATATACATACATGGCAGTGTTTCCATTGGCATCCGTAACATTTACAAGATTCATATCACTATCCCAATCCATTGATGTAATTTCTCCTATTGCATCTGTGATTCTTATTGGATTTCCGGGTGCATTTACCTGTATTTCAGTGGTATGTCCCATTGCATCAATTGAGTAGGTAGTATTAGTTCCGCTGTTATATACAAAAGAATACATTGTAAAATTGTCAAGATAGGAATCATCTGATCTGTTGTATAAGGATTTACCGATTTTTTCAACTCTGCCTTCAGTATCATATGAAAAAAGAACTGTGCTATCAACTCGATCAACAGCACTCTTAAGTTTATCATTGTTGTAGTAGAAATACAGTGAAGATTCACCCATTGCATCGGTCACTTTGACCAGTTTACCAGCATAATATTCATAATTGATCTCTCTTCCAAGCTGGTCCGTAACGTTACTGATTCTATTTGCGGAATTATAACTGAACGAGAGTGATAAACCTGAATCATCCGCTACATTGGTAAGTTTTCCGTCAGTATAATTAAAAATTAATTCATTGCCATTTTTATCTGTAATATTCAACAACATGCCGTTTGAATTAAAATTATAACCTGATCCATCT
>Ga0255426_10086_pt1 | contig 18922 bp, 25 predicted proteins | sample ANMaggSeSYBR02J9_FD_182666 | JGI IMG/M metagenome (GOLD analysis project Ga0255426, IMG submission 182666) | Sediment cell enrichment communities from methane seep in Santa Monica Basin, California, United Staets - ANME aggregate JGI... | ecosystem: Environmental > Aquatic > Marine > Cold seeps >...
TTGGTCCGACCATTGGAGGAACGAGGATGTCTTTGGATGTCACAACAGAGGAAGTTGCCAGACTTGCTCGTGCTATGACCTTAAAGAACGCTATGGCCCGGTTGCCGCATGGAGGAGGTAAATCCGGAATAATCGCTGATCCGACATCACCTAACAAAGAAACGATCATCAGAGCCTTTGCAAGGAAGATCAGACATATTAGTGAATATATCCCCGGACCTGATATGGGTACCAGCGAAACAGATATGGCTTATATCAAAGACGAGATCGATAGAGCCGTAGGATTGCCCCGGGAATTAGGAGGTATCCCTCTTGATGTGATAGGCAGTACAGGGTTCGGAGTTGCTGTATGTACTGAAGTTGCAGCAGAAAACATCAACCTTAAACTTTCAGGTGCCAGGCTTATAGTAGAAGGTTTTGGTGCTGTGGGGAAACATGCTGCAAGTTTTTTATCAGAGATGGGTGTTATCCTTATTGCAGCCAGTGATTCAAAGGGCACTATCTATGATCCTGAGGGCCTGGATATAAAAACACTCATTAAGATCAAGAGTACCACTGGATCAGTGATCAATTACACAAAAGGTGAAAAACTTCAGACTACTGACCTTTTCAATATTAATGCGGATATTTTTATACCTGCAGCAAGACCTGATGTTATCACAGCCAGTAATGTAGATATATTGAATGTCAAACTGATAGTCCAGGGTGCTAATATCCCAATTACTATTGATGCAGAAAAGATACTTCATGAAAGAGGAGTACTGGTCATACCTGATTTTATTGCGAATGCAGGTGGTGTGATCACAGCTTCAGTAGAGTACCACGGCGGTACGGAAAAAGAGGCTTTTGAACGCATTAAAGACACTATCAGGACAAATACCAATGAAGTACTTAAGATGGTTAATAAACAGCATATTTCCCCAAGAAATGCTGCGCAGTCCATAGCTATGAACAGGGTTAAGCGGGCTATGACATACAGGGAGTAAAAGATATTGACACTAAAGGCTATATTCGAACCTGGATCTATTGCCATAATAGGAGCTTCGTCCACACCAGGCAAATGGGGGAATATACTATTAAAGAACTTACTGAGTAACGGTTTTAAGGGTCCGGTATATCCAGTGAACCCAAAAGAAAAAACCATTTTAGGTACAGTCTGCTACCCAAGCGTGCTGGATATTCCTGATCCTGTTGATATGGCTTTGATCGCTGTGCCCAGATCACATGCACTTACAGTTGCAAAAGAATGCGGTATTAAGGGCGTACAGGGGATCATAATGGTAACTGCGGGGTTCAGTGAAACAGGGGATAAAGGACGTGAACCTGAGAAGAAATTGATGGAGATTATTGATAGATACAAAATGAGGCTTGTGGGGCCAAATACCCTGGGTGTGGTCAATGCCCATATAGGTATGAATGCCAGTATTATCTCAAGACTGCCTGAACCAGGTGGCATTTCATTCATTACTCAAAGTGGTACGCTGGGACTGGCACTGGTTGACTGGACCATGGAGATGGGAATCGGTCTGCATATCGTGGTAAGTACTGGTAATAAATCCAATATTGATGATGTTGACCTGCTTACTTACCTTGCCAGCGATCCTAAGACCGATGTGATCGCTATGTATGTTGAGGGGATAAACCGTGGACGTGAATTTATTAAGGTTGCCAAAGAGATATCCAAACCTATACTGGTCGTAAAATCAGGGCGCACCCGGAGTGGTTCAAAGGCAGTGTTCTCTCACACTGGTAGTATGGCAGGCGCAGACGAGGTTTACTCAGCCGCATTTAAACAGGCAGGTATAATCAGGGTGGACAATATTGAGAATCTCTTTGACTCAGCCCTGGCTTTATCAGTTCAACCTGCTCCAAATGGGAACAGGGTAGGCATACTTTCAAATGGTGGCGGTGCCAGTATTATTGCATCGGATGCATGTGAACGCATGGGTCTTATCGTTCCTGCCCTGCAGGATGATACAAAACAAAAAATACGGGAATATATTCCCGAATTTGCATCTGCCCGTAACCCTATAGATAGTGCCGGTCTGTCTACATATGATGTATATAATGGTATGGTAAAACAAATGCTTCTTGATCCGAATATAGATGCCCTGATAGTAATATATGTGGACACTATCGTTAATGATGCTGCTTTGCCGGCCCAGGCAATAGTGGACATACATCGCGGCAAATGCAACAAACCAATAATTACCTGCTGGATGGGAGGTGCAGGTACCAGGCCCGGGGTAGATATACTTGAAAAAGGAGGTTTGCCAAACTATCCTGTACCTGAGCGGGCAGTAATTGCCTTAAAATCACTTGTACAGCATAATGGGTTCCTTGAGAAGGTGAAAGTATGAACTTAACCGCTGATCAATTATATGATATTTTAAAGGAATATGGTATACCATTTGCGCAAAAAATTACAGCAACTTCATTGCAAGAGGCACTAGAAGCAGCTAATAAACTGCATTATCCTGTTGTTATGAAAATATCATCTCCTGATATCAGTCATAAAACTGATATAGGTGGTATAATACTGGACCTCAACTCAGATGAGGAGATTAAAAGAGCATACCTGACTATGATAGATTCTGTGAAAAAAAAAGCTCCTGAAGCCAGGATAGACGGAGTAATAATACAAGAAATGGCAAAGTCCGGTATTGAAGTGATAGTTGGTGTCAAGCTGGACCCACAGTTCGGTCATGTGATCATGTTTGGTCTGGGGGGTATTTTTGTTGAAGTATATAAGGATGTGTCATTTAGAGTAACACCTATTGATCGAGAGACAGCCCGTGATATGATCCTTGAGATCAAAGCCAGCTCTATCTTACAAGGTGCCAGAGGACAAGAACCTGCAGATATTGATGCAATTATTAAGGTAATTACCGGACTATCCCATATGCTACAGAAGAACCCTGATATAATAGAACTTGATATCAATCCATTGATCGTATACTCACATGGAGTGACTGCTGTTGATGCAAGGGTGCTAACTCTTTGATACTATGATTTTTAGTTAAGTATATGTAGATTAAAAATTAATATAATTGACTAAATTTATTATACGCATATTGTTTCCAGCGAGGTGACATAATGGAAAATGACGATATAGTATATGTAGGTAACAAACCAGTGATGAACTATGTACTTGCGGTGGTAACTCAATTCAACAATGGAGCAGATAATGTGATCATCAAATCCCGTGGTCGCGCAATATCCAGGGCTGTTGATGTTGCTGAAGTGGTCAGGAACAGGTTCCTTAATGATATAGAAGTTAAGGATATTGTTATTTCCACTGAAAAGATTGCTTCTGAAAGAGGCGAAATAAATGTATCGTCTATGGAAATAACTTTAGGTAAATAGAATCTAATAGTAATAATAATAATAATAATATTTCCATAGTTTAGAATTTTCCTAAGTCATGCAATAAATACTATGAAAATTGAGATATTGCCCGGTAGAATAGATTATGATGGCTCCCAGATAGAACCTCTCTGGGCATATTCATTGGGAATTGCCGGGGATAGCATAGTGGTTTTCAGGGGTGCTATGGACATCATACCATCCAATATTAAGGATATGGAAGACCTGCAGGATAATAAAGCTATAAAAGGTGGGGATATGTTACACTTTATTGTAGAACGTTTTAACTCACCAGCTAATATGAGATTGGCATATTATTTACAGCGTTTACTGGTGATCAATACCAGAGATGTACTGGAAAAGTACGGGATAAAATCTATTCGCAATGGAGATGATATTTATGTGGATGGAGGCAAACTTACTGTCAGTATCGCTTCGGCTGGAATATCGTCTGAAAAAGTACATATGGGTATAAATATAATATGTCAGGGAACGCCCATAGATGTTGAAGTGGCCTGTCTTGAAGATCATGGTATAGAAGATGTTATAGGACTGGCTAAGGAGATCGCAAGTAATTATAATGCAGAAATCGATGATATTGAGTCAGATATGGTGAAAACTAAAGGACTGTGATCTATTATAGGTAAATCCACGCTATTACCCGGATTTACTTTATACTAGAACAAAATATATAATAATTCAGGACAAATAATTAATTAGTGAGGGAAATAAATGCGTACAGAAGTATCAACTTTATTTGGAGTAAATGTCTATACAGACAAAGGTGTCTATGTAGGTAGAGTCGATGATGTGATCCTAGATCCTAATGAATCAAAGATATCAGGACTGGCAATTGGAAAAATTAATCAGGATATGTTTGATTCCACTGAAAGTAAGGGTGTAGTTCTGCCATACCGCTGGGTAACTGCAGTAGGAGATGTGATTCTTATTAAACAGATTTTTTCAAAATTCAAGAAAAAAATTGAAGATGAATGAAAAACCGTGAGATCTTTTCACAATTAACTGTACCATCAGCAGCTATTATAAGAATCGATGGAAGAAGATTTGGCAGGGTTCTTGATCAACTGCAGTTTGACAAGCCGTATGATATTCGCTTTACCAAAGGTATGGTAAATTCTACCACTGATTTTTTCAATAAAAGCGGGATCAATCCATCGATTGCATATTTATTTTCAGACGAAATAAATCTACTTTTTTTAAAAGATATGCCATTCAATGGCAGACTGGAGAAAATTGATTCAATTATTCCCAGTTTTTTTTCGTCTGCACTGGTGCTCAATCTTAACATCCCCGAACCATTTTCATTTGATTCAAGGGTAATTTTAATTGATAAAAGCAATATTGTAGATTATTTTAACTGGCGACAGCTTGAATGCTGGCGAAATTTGATGAGTTCATATGCATATTATCTTCTTAAGGCTGATGGATTAACAGCTAAAGAGGCTTCAGACAGGCTAAAAGGACTTAAATCCGGTAAACTGCATGAACTTGCATGGGATCATGATATTAACCTGGCTAAGACCCCAGTATGGCAGCGGCGGGGAATAATGGTATATAAGCAAGGATATATCAAGAAGGGTGTTAATCCGCTAACTGATGAAATAACAAAAACTCAACGATATCGGGTCGTTCAGGACTGGGAACTTCCTATCTTTAAGGAGGAAACAGGAATTCAATTTCTTAAGACAATATTGGAAACCACTTTTTAGTAAGTTCATATGAAATGTAATCACAAATACTTACATTATTTTCATAATGCAACTAATTTCGTTAAGTATATATAAAATAATAACGCACTTGAATATATGCTTCATATCATTGCAAAGAAACATACAATCAATTTGGAATTTACACCATGTTCTCCATCATTTGCATCTAATGTAGTACTATACGGTGTGATCGATGCAATGGAATGTAGCTGGAGGTGATGATGGGCGGAATAGCAACATGAGATTTGGAATTCCCTCTTATATCTCTAATATTTCCTCCCTTTATTCATCCATTTTTTAGACTGTTCGCTCACAGGTTATATGTTCACTTCTAATCTTCGGCTCTTTCGAGAGCCTCAAGCGAAGAATTTACGAATCTTCTAATCTTCGGCTCTTTCGAGAGCCTCAAGCGAAGAATTTACGAATCTTCTAATCTTCGGCTCTTTCGAGAGCCTCAAGCGAAGAATTTACGAATCTTCTAGTCTTCGGCTCTTTCGAGAGCCTCAGTCAATAAAATCCGACCGAAGGGAAGATTTTGTTCTATACATGCTTTCCATCTATACAGAATTTTTCAAATTTCCACAACCATTGAGAATGACCGGGTGAGCTTTTAACAAAATTGACAAGGTTTTTGATCTGTTTGGTGGTAATTGAGTGCAGTTCATGCTCCATAACGCATGCATCATGATCCGCAATTTTCTCAGGAACTTGTATAATTTCAAGAAAGGCCTTGATGGTATCATGTCTATCCTTAATAACAAGTGCAATATCTCTTCCTGTCTTAGTTAGTTTTATACCATCATATTTCCTGTATTCGACAAAATCTTTTTTATCAAGTTTCTTTACCATTTCAATAACACTTGGCGGCTTAATATTCAGAGTATTAGCTATATCCTTTATTCTGACATATCCTTTATCCTCTGTAATATTAAGAATCGCTTCAAGATAATCTTCGGCTTTTCTGGTTAACATAGTTTGTCTTAGGGTACCCTATTTATTTCAATGTTTCTATACAATTATTATAAAGTTAAGTTATATACTGTACACCTTTTGATGTTAATGCATATATCTTCGTTCCGGGTTTGCATGATCTGTCATGGCAATTCGATCCACAGCTAGTGCAGCTGTTCATGCTTACTTGTTCCAGATATCCCTCGTGTACTAAAAAATCGATTAAAGCCAGAAGAGTGGATGTATTCACATCCATCTCCCTGGCAAGTGTATTTACAGTATTTCCATTTCTGATCTCTGAAAGGACATGTTTCATTGCAGTCATATTATTCCTTTTCCTCTTGGGTATTTCTGTTATAGATATAATAGATCACTACAAGCGAGAACGGTAGCAGTAATACTGCTGGTGTATAAGGCGGGTAATATGTTTCAATAAAACCACTTAGGGTGTTAAACCAACCCTCATCGCCCCCGGGAATGGATTCAGTGACCGTTGCAAAGATATCACAGCCTGCTAATAACCAGATCAATATACTGGCCATTACAATCTTCCCGAATTGATGGATCTCATTAAAATCCTTGAGGCCCATAAGATAGAACAATCCTGCAGACAGTAGCACAATACCACCCCATCCACCACCGAACATATCGCCCGGGATCTCTAAAATGCTATATGAAAATTCATCTACCATTCCTATCGTAACCAGCAAATAAGCAATCCCGAAGGCTGCTGTTAATAGGCCAAGTACGGCAAAGTAGAAAACTGCTAATGATGATTTTTCTTCCATTTATGCCACCCCCATTAGTATACCTATCATATGTATCAGTCCTCCGTAAAGGAATACTACTACTGCAAGCACAGCAAGTGCAGCTAATAATTCTTTCCATCCTTCCTTAAGCATCATGGCAAATGTTGCAACACACGGGAAATAGATAGAAACAAGCACAACTGCTGTGATCATCTGGTACTCTGTCATCTCAATAGTAGATAACTGGGCAACAGCAAGATCTTTTCTTAAGAATGCAGCTATTAGCGGACCTGCAGTTTCTGCGGGTACACCAAACCACCCAACGAATATAGGTGCAAGAACTGCAGCAAGCCAATCAATAACTCCCAGCATGTATAGTACACCTACGATCGCACAGCCAAGCATTACAAACGGCAGTGCAACCTTGAAGAACCCTACAAGCCTTCCCCATACCTTTTTGGAAACATTGGCAATTAAGGGTTTTCTATATGGCGGTACATCTATTAAAAACTCAGGAGCTTCTCCAGGAACTATCTTGTTAAGGACATAGCCGAATATGAAATATCCTATTATAAGATATAACATGATCCAACCCATAAGATCCGGGACTACGTCTTCCATAATCCCTATCTGGGCACCACAGGGAATGAATATGGCAAGCAGTGTCATCATAATAAAGCGCTGTTTCTTTGTTTCAAGAATTCTTGTTGCTGTTACACCAGGTACATTACATCCCAGTGAAAGTATGGTAGGTACGATCGCATATCCATGCAGCCCTATCTTGTGCAGCAATGTATCAATGAGTACTGCAAGTCGTGGCATATATCCTATATCTTCCAGCAGTGCCAGCATAAGGTAAAAGATGAGAATAGCAGGTAGAACCACACCGATCGCCACAAAGATCCCTGATGTCAAAACACCGAATGCCTCCAGGCAGTTATCAGATGGTACAAATTGTCCGCTCTGTATCCCACCGGCATCTACCATTATAGCATATAACCATCCTCCCTGTCCAGGGAAGACTGCCTGCAACCATGGCAGCCAGTATTCATCAAAGATCCTAACAAAGAAACCATCTGTGAAGAATCCTGCAAATGAACCGAATATGCTCCAGAAACCATACAGAATAGCTATAGCAATAGGTATACCTGTGCCAGGCTTGACAGTAAGTTCTCCGATTGCATCTGTCAACGTGTGCCTGTATTTGCCGAATGTAATAGTCTCTTTGGATATCTTATCAATAATATCCCAGCGCGTAGCTGCATCAATCGTCATGTTGATCCCCCTACATTAGTAATTATGTTATCTATTTCAACTGGTCTCGCATCATCAAGACTTGTAACAAGATCCTTAATACCTTCACCACTTATCGCAGTGGTCGCTACTACTGCAACACCAAGAATACGCGAAAGATCATCAATGTTGATCTTGATATGCTTATCCCTTGCCACATCCCACATATTCAATGCGATCACTACCGGATATCCCTGTTCTATGATCTCCAGTGCAAGAAAAAGTCCACGTTCGATCTTTGATGCATCTATTACACAGATCACCTTTACATCCTTTGATTCATGTAGCATTGCTACAGCTACTTCTTCTGCTTTATCTTTAGGATTAAGGGAAAATGTACCTGGTACATCTATCAGTTCAACACTTTTACCACCTATCCTCATATACCCTTTAGTATAGTCAATAGTGGTTCCCGGATAATTTGACTCTGTAACACTTGCCCCTGTCAGCCGATTAAAGAAAACGCTTTTACCCACATTCGGGTGTCCCATTAACAGAATACTCATCAATCTACCTCCAGAGTGATCATTTGTGCCAGATCCAGCCCAAGTGATGTGTTAGCCCCCTCAACGATAACAACAACAGGACCTTTTATTGGCTGTTTTGTGACCATCTTGAGTTTCTTTCCCACCCTGATACCCATAACATCTATTCTATTTTTCAATTTTTCATCAATATGTGATACTATACCTGTTTCGTTAAATTCTACTTCAGATAACTTTTTTTTTTTCATATAATCACGTCCTGGTGACTCTGATTTTTTGAGCCATCCCACGCCCTAAGGAAACGATATTTCTGTCTATTTCAATAGTAACAGGACCGTTTACCGATATCATACGTATATTGCTACCTTCGAATATTCCCCGTAAGTTCAATTTTTGTCTGATACCGTGGCCACCGTCAATTTGCACGATTCTTGCGGATTCACCATTTTTCATATGCGAGAGTTTTGTGTTATTCAATTTTTTTTCACCCTTTAGGTTATCCTACAAATTGAGATTCACTAAGCTGTTAGGTATAAATATATACTACCCTAAAAAAAGTAGGTTTTCTAGAAAAAACCTAACAATAAACTGGAATTGCTATGATTGATAACTAATTTAATTTTCACTCTTTTTGTATCCACTTCTTCGAAGCTTCAGGCGAAGATTCTACGAATCTTTTAGTCTTCAGCTTCTTCGAAGCTTCAGTCAAAAAATTCCGAGTGCTAGCGAGCATTTTATTCAAATTTAATATGAATATACTTTTTTTACAATTGTTAAATGAAAATCTATTTAAACAATGAATACATTGATTAACTATATCATTATCATTATCATAATGATGACACACGTCAAATAATTTAATGGAGTTAACAAAATGCAAGATACAAAAGAAGAAATGATTGTTGAACGAATTGAAAAATTAAAACAAAAGAAAAACGCAACTATCCTTGCTCATAATTTCTCAAAACCAGAGGTCAGAAATATAGCAGATGTTGTTGGCGGCTCTTCTGAGCTTACAAAGGGAGCAAATGAGACTGATGCTGATATGATACTTGTTTGTGGAGTTGATTTTATGGCAGAGGTGGCAGCAGTACTAAACCCTGATAAAAAAGTGATCACACCTAGTCCGGATGCCGTGTGTCCGCTGGCAAAGCAGTTATCAAATGAGGAATTACTTGACGCAAAAAGAGAACACCAGGATTCTGAAGTTCTTCTCTATCTGAACTCATATGCAAAAACCATAGCATTAGCTGATTGTGTCTGCACTGCTAATAACGCATTGAAAATAGCCAGGACTATGGGTCATAACTCACCTATCCTGTTCGGCCCTGATCTTGGCGTATCTTATTATATAAGCAAAGGAACAGCTAAAGATGTTATTTCAATACCTGATCATGCAGTCTGCCCTATACATAATAAAATATCAGTTGACAAACTGACAGAGGTAAAGACAGCACACCCTCAGGCAGCTATAGTTGCTCATCCTGAATGCCGTCCGGATGTCCAGGATATGGCAGATTATATTAGTTCAACAGGCGAGATAGTTAATTTTTGTAAAAGATCCGGGAATAAAGAGTTCATAGTGGCTGCTGATGCCGAACTATCATATATGCTTCAGAATGAAGTTCCTGGTAAGACCTTTTATCCTGTAAACGAATCTCTATTCTGTGGATATATGAGGATACCTACGTTAGCAAAAATAGCAGATGCGCTGGAAATGGAGAAGTCCAGGGTCGTTGTACCGCGTAAGATTGCAGATGCTGCGAGGATACCGATCGAAAGAATGCTTGAATTTTCCTAATATAATTGGTATCTGCTTCAAATCTAAGGGTAATCTGTATAAATCAATGTTTATATTATCTGCCACAGAGAGCACAGAGGACACAGAGAAGAAATGCTCTGTGCTCTCTGTGGCTGTTATTTTTACCCTTAGATTTGAAGCGGATACTATAATTGTAATTATTCACGCTTTAGTAATAATATCAGTCTTCATATTACTTCTAACAATCCGTGGAAGGTCACCCCATACTGCAAACCTGTCTTTCTTTACAATAAGTGCCCCATTTATCCCTTTAATACCTTTTATCACATCAAAACAACCCTCAAGCTCATCAATATCATTTACTACATTACCAAGTGCTGTAGCCGCTGCATCTGCAAGTGAAACATCCCGTGAAACCACAACTGCAGCTTCAGCATTCCCGAAACTTATAGATGGCCCTACAGTACCTGAGGAGGTACAGATACCCATGATATCCCGGCCTGGTTGTACATACAATGCCAGGTCCTGTATGGAAGAGCATCCTGTATATACTCCTACAGTAATCGGTTTATCAGTGGTAAGAGCAATATCTCCACCGTTATCAACAAAAGCGTATGATGCACCTGAATCAATCATAGCCTCTACTGCAAGAGCTGCTATAGTACCTGCCACAGCACTCATGGGTCCAATACCTGCAACCTGTCCGGCGTGTGCCATCCGGCGAATGATCTCAGGAGCAGAGGAAGAGACTTCATATGGCTCAAGAGTTATTTGAAAGAAAGGATCAGATCTGATAAAACCTTCCAGAAGGCTTCGCTGGTATCTGATAGAGGCCCTGGCAGTCTCGATGATATCTTCTGAGTCAGCCCCTATGGTTACAATAGTTTCTTTAAGTCTGTAATGAACATGCAGAACAAAATCCTCCCTCTGGTCGGATTTTCTTGAGTACATCAAGTTATACTTGATATACTAAAATAATATCACTGTTTTTCATAGTATATAATCTATAGGAATATATACTCGAGAGTTTTTATTTTCTTCTGTAATTATAGTCAAGAACATAATATTCACTACTTATCATTTGATCACTTTGCGTACTTTGTAGTAATATAATTGCCGTGGCAAGACATTGTATTTAAAGATATTTCCGCCGCAAAGAGCGCAAAATCAGCAAAAAATTAGTGAAATTTGTTAGGTTTTGAGACAGCCTGCGAAGGGAGGATTTTGTTCCCACATCTCAAATAAATCGAGTTCATATAATTGTGTATTAAATTTAAGGCAGTTACCATCTTCACTCAATAATATTAACTGATAAAGTAAAAAGTGATCCACATCCATGAGTGGTTCTTCATATGTAGTGATTATATCTTTCATTTATTCACCTTTTTAGTAGGATGTTCCATTTTTTACATTAATATAATATGAACATATACTTAAATTCCATGTTCACCATTCAACCTACCTTTCCCACAGTTAACCATCAATATGTGTGCTTTCACATTTGATGAATATTACAATTACAAATTGTTTGAGGGAGGGAAATATTGAGATAAAAAGTCCACAAAAGGTCTATGAGATACTACGTGATGGTATAATTGGCAAAATGTCAATAAAAAGTACAGATGATAAATCTTTAAAGTTGATACAACTTCAATCGCAGCATAAAAAGATCTTGGAATTGTTTCAGAGTGAATGTGTTGTACAAAAAAATTATTTAAATACTATTGGGATTAATTGTTAAAGTGAGGAGATTACGTCCAACAATCGGCTGAAATAGCGATAGTGATGGGGCGTATGCTATCGGTTCTACTTTTTAACTGGGAAACATAGGATTCAATTAATTTTATCTACATTAACTGTAACTATTCAGCCCCCCTATAAACAGTTTACTTTTTAAAAACACCTAAACCGAAAAATCTCCTGGACCGCTTCGTGGACTATAAAGGTGATATTCTCAGGTTTATGTATGATTTTCAGGTTCCATTTGATAATAATCTAGCAGAGGGGGATGTCAGAATGATGAAAGTACAGCAGAAAATATCAGGTACTTTCAGAAGTGTTCAGGGCGCACGTTCTTTTAGCTAATAGTGGTGAGATCACACTGCCTTGAGAGATTCCTATGTATTCTTCACTGATGGTCATATTCTCAAATAGGCCTGTTTTTAGAAGCTCTTCAATTAGTTTTAGAACCCGGGTGTCGGAGATCTGTTCGGTAATATAGCTTATGAGGAGATCATGGTCGATGGTGTCAAATAATTTTTCTATGTCTCCATCAAGAACCCATAATAGTCCGTCGTTAAGTAGTTTTTCTATTTGGGTAATGGCATTATGTGTTGATCTTCGGGGACGGTATGCAAAGCTGCAGTCTAAGAATTCTTGTTCGAATATTGGTGATATGACCAGATGTAACGACTGTTGGATTATTCTATCCCTTATTGCAGATATCTGTGAATGCAAATATATTTATATGGATAAGTATTGTACTATATTATTGTGGTGGTTCCATGGCTTCTTTGACAGTTTCAACGCCTGATAGATTCAATGAGATAAAAAAAGAATTCCCGGATATTAAATGGAACGAAGTAATGAAGGCCGGGATTTTGAAACGTCTGGATGAATTAAGAAAATTTGAAGAATTCAAACATCGAGGTGCACTTTAAATGGTTAATGTAGTATTAACTATACCTGAACATGTGAAGAATGAAATCGATCATTTCCCCTGGGTCAATTGGTCTGAAGTTGCCAGAGAGGAAGTTTTTAAAAAAGAAATATTTGAAAGATACATTAAAACCGGTAGATTAACCGATGAAGACTGGGAATTATGTGAAAAGATAGACTGGCATCCGGTCGATGAACTTCCCTTAAAAGACGAATTTGTTGAAAGGTTGAAAAGTGCTGAAAAAGGCAGGTTTATTAAATTTAATTCTATTGAAGAACTTTTTGAGGATTAGATATGGATTGCTTTATCGAATAAAATTGTAAAAGAAAAATCAATAAAGCCTGTAAAAAGAATCCAGCACTTAAAAAGGTCATTCAAAATAAAGTTTCTGAAATTATTGCTTTTCCTGAACATTTCAAGCCCTTGAAGTATCCAGATAAGGGAAAAAGAAGAGTTCATATTTTGAAAAGTTTTGTTCTTACTTATAAAATAAATAACGGAATTATATATTTTATTGATTTTGACCATCATGATAAGATATATCAAAAATGAAACTTTTGTTATCGAGCCACCTTTAGATAAATCTCACTTTCCGCAGGTATCTGAAAAATAACTGGAAAATGGTACAGTGCCAATTTAAAAGTAAAAAATATAAAAATGAAATTGTTGAAGGTAAGATTAAAATTAGTTTGAGAAAATAATTTTTAAAAAATATATAAAAATATGAAAAAAGTATACTAAAGAGTTAAGTTAAATGAAGTCTATTTTTCATCAAAAAATTATCAAATGTATCATATAAAAAAGTTATTATAACATCATATTTATTTTACATTGAATATAATCCACAAACCATGAAAATTCTACGCGACCCCATACACGGATCTATCGAACTGGACGAACTGGCACTTTCTCTTATTGATACACCTCAAATGCAGAGGTTACGGCGCATATGCCAGCTCGGCATGTCCAATCTTGTTTATCCTGGTGCTAACCATACCAGGTTCGAACATTCGTTGGGTACTTATCACCTTACCTGTAAGTTGCTTGAACGTATAGAGTATCAACATCCGCAAGAGATCAAGGCAGCAGCTCTTTTACACGATATTGGACACGGTCCGTTTTCACATGCTACCGAAGAACTATTGCAGCATTATAATAGAAACGGACATGAAGAGATATACCACATCCTCAAAGAACCTGAAATACTGGATATATTTGAGAAATATAACATTAAATCATCATCAGTCATCGCCCATATCAAAGGTAATAGTATGATCGGCAGTATATTAAATAGTGAGATCGATATCGACCGGATGGATTATCTTGTAAGGGATGCACATTATACCGGAGTGGCTTATGGTATTATTGATCTGGAGCGTTTGATCTATTCCCTGAAGTTCCATGAAGGCAGGTTTGTTATCGTATCAGGAGGTCTCCAGGCGGCTGAGAGCCTTTTGGTATCCAGGTTCTTTATGCACCCGACAGTATATTTTCATCATGTAAGCAGGATAGCAGAGACCATGCTATTAAGAGCATGCCAATATGCCATATCGGACAATTCACTTGACCCTGCCGGATTACAGTCAATGGATGATTTCGAGCTTGAGAATGTGTTAATGAATAGTGGTGGGTATGCAGCCGAAATGATAAACAGGATCAGGGAGCGCAGACTTTTTAAACGCTCTCTATATGCGAGTCCGGATTCTATTGACTGGAATGTAGTAGAACAATATCAGGGCAATCCACAAAGACTGGAATGGGAACTCTGTGAACAAGCACATGTTCCCTATGGATATATACTGGTTGATCTACCTGATATGCCTGATATGGCTGAGACGAAAGCTGTGATCATGTTCGAGGGCAGGATGATAACCCTGGATGAAGCTTCACCTATTGTACGCAATCTTGAGCAGGCACAGATGAAAAACTGGAGGGTCGGGGTATATACTCTTCCTGAATACAGGGAGAAGGTCACAAAGGTGGCCAGGGAATTCTTCCAGGTTAAGAAGGATATAAGGCAGATTAATTTTAGTGAGTTGTTAGGGTAGTTTTAAAGAATATTGGTATCCGCTTCAAATCTAAGGGTAATTTGTATGAGCCATAATTAAGACCAAACAATTATGTACATAGTTAAACATTTACATCCCTAAACTATAGACCCTGATAATCATGTTCCTACAATTCAGATCAGAAGTAATAGAAGTCCTATCCACAACCTTAAAAGAACTTGATCTCCCTGTCAATGACCTTGATATCGAAGAGTCTATCCATGCTGATCTTGCTTCCCTGGTTGCATTCAAGTTAGCACCAATATGCAAAAAGAGTCCTGTGGATATAGCCCTAATGATACACTCATCCATCAAACTCCATGATGATGGGCTCATAGAGAAAGTTGAAACAACAGGTCCGTATTTAAATTTTTTTGTCAGCAGGAAATTATTAGATAAGACACTATATAACATTCAAGAACGGGGAGTAAATATCAAGTCCCACGAGGATCGTGGTAAAGTGATCCTGGAACATACATCGGTCAATCCAAACGGACCGCTGCATGTTGGACATATCCGAAATTCCATTATTGGCGATACACTTACCCGGATCCTGAAAAGAGCAGGTTATGAAGTAGAATCCCAGTATTATATCAATGATATGGGCCGGCAGATCGCTATAGTTTCATGGGCACTGGAACAATTCGATTTTGATCAAAAAAAAAAACCTGATCATGCCATAGCTGATATTTATATCAAAGCTAATCAAGTTCTGGAGCAGGAACCTGGAAAGGTAGCCTACATAGATGAACTGATGCAGCGTATCGAGAAGGGCGACACCGAAGTTGCACAGCAGTTCAAGCACGGCGTTGACCTGGCTATGGACGGTATCAAGCATACACTCGATCGCATGAATATCAAACATGATTCCTTTGCCTGGGAATCCACATTTGTCAGGAACCAGGATGTAGATAATACTATTGAGCGTATAAAGAAGACCGGCAGGGCTAAGATCCATGATGGCGCATTAATGGTTGATCTTTCAGATTACGGTTATAAAAAAAAACTGGTGATCCAGCGAAGTGATGGTACATCCCTGTATACTACCAGGGATCTTGCCTACCATCTCTGGAAAGCCGGAAGATGTACCTGGATGATCGATGTTCTGGGTGCTGACCACAAACTTATATCAGGTCAGTTAAAGGCTGTACTGAACGCACTGGGCGAGAAGGAACCTGATATTGTAATATTCGAGTTTGTATCCCTTCCCGAGGGCAGTATGAGCACCAGGCGAGGAAAATTCATAACAACAGATGAACTGCTGGACCAGGTTGAAGCCCAGGCATTGCTTGAAGTAGAGAAACGCAGACCTGATACTACTTCGCAGTTCAAACACCAGGTGGCAAAATTCGTTGGAATCGGGGCCATCAGGTATGATGTGATCAAGGTATCACCCGAGAAATCCACAGTTTTTGACTGGCGTGAAGCACTTGATTTTGAGAAACAAGGTGCTCCTTTTATCCAGTACAGCCATGCCAGGGCATGCAGTATACTGGCTAATGCACAAGATTCAGGTTTTTATCAAACAAATACGGATCATGACATTGGTGATGATAATATCATTCATAATAATATTAATAATATTGATGTATCTGTGCTGGTCGAAGATACTGAGATGGAGTTGATCAAACAATTAAGCCGTTTTTCATGGGTAATAGAGGCGGCTACCAGAGACTTAAAACCTCATTATCTTGCTGCGTATGCCAGGGAGCTGGCAGATTCGTTTAACCAGTTCTACAGGGATGTACCGGTACTAAGCGCTGATGAACACCTGCGCACCCCAAGACTTGTACTGGTGGACTGTGCCAGGATCATGCTGGATGCTGTTCTTGATACCCTGGGAATATACCCTCCGCAGAATATGTAAGCAAATACCGAAAAAGTAATCACTGTTATGCTCATACAATTCTATTATTATTATTATATTATTAGATATTGAGGTATAATATAATGCAATACCATATTGAGGTTACTATTGGACTTAAGGACGGGATGCTTGATCCTGCGGCTGCTACAATAAAAAAAGCCCTTGAACATCTGGGATATCCCACCGATTCTCTGCAGATGCAGAAAAAGTTTATCATTGATCTGAATGAAGCATCATCAGACGAGGCATATGATAAAGTAGATGAAATGTGTAAAAGACTGCTGGCCAACCCGGTGATCCATAATTATAATATTGTTATTGAGGAGTCGGTATGAAGATCGCAATTCTTCAGTTCGGCGGCAGCAATTGTGATTTTGACGTACAGTATGTACTAAGTGAGATCATTGGAGTGGGTACTGATCTTGTGTGGTATAAAGATGAGTTAAATGGATATGACGGTGTGGTGATACCAGGAGGTTTCTCATATGGGGACTACCTGCGTGCAGGTGCCATCGCAGCCAGGGCACCTATTATGAATTCCATTAGGAGGATGGCAGAAAAGGGGCTTCCGGTTATAGGTATCTGTAACGGTTTTCAGATCCTGGTAGAATCAGGTCTGCTACCCGGCGCTCTAATGACCAATAAGTATCCAAAATTTCGATGTCAGTGGGTCAATCTTAAAGTAGAGAATAATACTTCACCTTTTACTAATGAATTTAAGAAAGGCGAGATTATCAGGATACCTATCGCTCATATGGAAGGGAATTACTTTGCTGATGATTCTGTTATATCTGAGTTAAATTCCAGGCAAAGGGTCGCATTTCGATATGTAGATCCCGGTGGCAATACCACAGATGAGGTAAACCCAAATGGATCAAAGCAGAATATTGCGGGAATCCTAAATAGACAGGGTAATGTGCTAGGGATGATGCCTCATCCCGAAAGAGCATCAGAGGCGGTCCTGGGCTCAACAGATGGAAAGAAAATATTTCATTCAATGATAAAATATATTTCGTCTCTGGTTTCTACATAAGCTAATGGCAAAATTCGTATGACGATTTTTAAGGGCGATAATATGGGACAAAACATTATTTCAAAGAAGTTTTATAAATTTATACCAGTAGCATCTTTCATAGTAATAGGCATTGTGGGTATCATCATGTTCTACCCTTCATCAGAGTTAACGTTTTATATGTGTATCATGTCAATTCTACTTGGTGCAATATATGGAGCAAGCATGGGATGGATAGCCAGTATAGGGTATCAAATTAAAAAAACCAATAAAATTGATATTTTTAAAATTATAATCGCGCTCATACTTTCTGCACCACCGTATTTAGGAATTGGTTACTTAATTATAAAAGTCCCGGATAAATGGGGTGTGTGTCTCCTTGCAGGGTCAGGTATGTTAATAGGCTCAGGAATTTATCTGTTTATCTGGTATATGAGTCATAACTGGAAATCAACTCAGGGCTCAGACAAACAGTCTATACGCTAGTTCTCTATATTATTATTATTGTATAGCACCCAACCCGATGAGTCAATTTTTCCATTTGGTAGTACTACTATTGTGCCTTCATCAGTTTTAATACGCGTTTTTCTCAATGTTACATCAAATATTTCTCCACTATAACCCATAGTTTGAATGCTATCACCTATATTAAAATGTCTATCTAATAAAAGAAATACACCTGCCACTGAATCAGCCAGAACATCCTTAACAGCAAGAGCTACTGCAGCCCCGATAAGAACAGATGCTCCCATAAGTGGTAGAAAGATCTCTTCTAATTTTAGTTCAATAGTGATGTACATTAAGACAACGAACCATAAAAAATATATTATGATCCTTCTCAGGAGGAACTGTATATCCGTAGGTAGAGGTGTATTATCAAGGAATCGCCTGGTAAACCTTCCAATTGAGGTAATTATAAAAATAGCAGCAATTACAACTAATACAATTTTTATGTATGGATAAATATCTTGATACTGATTGGACCAATTTATACTTTCTG
>Ga0255426_10087_pt1 | contig 18830 bp, 13 predicted proteins | sample ANMaggSeSYBR02J9_FD_182666 | JGI IMG/M metagenome (GOLD analysis project Ga0255426, IMG submission 182666) | Sediment cell enrichment communities from methane seep in Santa Monica Basin, California, United Staets - ANME aggregate JGI... | ecosystem: Environmental > Aquatic > Marine > Cold seeps >...
TCAAGGCATTGAGACAATTATAGACGGAGTTCGAATATGAATAAGACAATAATTACCATAATACTCGTTCTTATCTTAGTAGTGGTTCTATTTAAGTTTGCACCCGGCGGAGGTTGGCAGGGCGATGGAACACCTCTTTATACAATAGCGCAGGGGTGCGTTAATGGGGGGGTATATGTCAAAGGTGGACATGGTTTAACATATGAGGTACCTTATATAGAGTACTTTGATGTACCTGATGGAGAGGTGGTGTATGCCAGATTATACATACCGGTATGGAATTATAAACCTGGTGATACTTTGGACTTAAATCTCAACGGCAATAGTCCGAAGATAAACAGCGAACCGGATTATACAGCAACATGGGGTGTTACAGGATATAGCTGCAATGTCACTGATCAAATAATCCCGGGTATGAACGAAGTGCAGGCAGTGTATGACAATCCAAATGGGGGTCCATACTGTGTCATGCTTGTCGTAATCTATGAAGATCCTGATATGCCTCCTGTCCATTTCTGGATAAATGAGGGAAACCATGCACTTGCCTATAAGAATGATATCGATACCAGTACCACAACATTCATAGGTTGTATACCTGGAACGGATGCATCGCTTTATACACTACTGATCGCAGGTACGGAAGATGAGGTAGATAAACTTTACTTTGATTCGTTACTGATCGGCAGTGACGTGGGACGTTCCGGGTCAGGAAAATATGTTGATCTGGATATGTTCAATGTGACACTGAGTGAACAGGTCAGTGAAGTGCGATTCGAGCGCGGTGATGAAGGATATCTCCATCCATTCACTTGCGTACTTGTTGCTGAAGCCGGATCACAAACAGATTGCAATAGTATTGAGATATATGAGATGCAGGCTGTGAAAGAGAACAGCATTCCCATATCAGTGATCGCTGTATGCCTGATCGTAATTATAGCTATTGTAATAAATTATTTGAGAAGGAAAAAACATGACATGTAGACTTCAGGTACTATTATTACTGACACTAATATTTACAGGATTAATATTCCCTTTTACTGTTAGTGCTGACGCAGATACGGATGAAGTAATATTAGTCCATATGGAAATCCCGGTTGATGAAGATAAAGCTAAGAATAAACTGGTAGCCGGAAGTACATGGGAGCGGGCAACGATAACTATTACTAATACGGGCAATAGTGCTCTAAGTAATGTTACTTCAGTTATCGAATCACCTGAATATTTAACAATAAATATACCGACCCAGCCTATCTCAATTGAACAGACCGATCAAATAACAACAGCTTTGATTGGCGATCTTAAACCTCATGATACAGTAACAATTATTATGGATGTTAAACCGCCAGTATCTATTGAATATAAAAAAAATGTGGATATTAAGATTATCACAACCTATGATACAGGCAAGAATATCTATATACATCCAATATCGATCATACCACCACCATCAACGGCTTCTTACTTTATTATTGTATTGAGCTTTTTGATCTTTTTTGGCATCATTATCATAGGAAAAAGGTTTGGTGTACTTGAATTGTTTACGACAATTGATCTTATTACAATTGCCCTGATTGCGGCTGTTATTGCAGTTGTGCTGAGGTACCTGAGTAAGATGATCAATCTTGGATGGTTTGATGGACTGGTTATAGCAATACCAACGGTAATGCTGATGATAGCTGCACTGCGGCTCGTCAGAAAACCAGGCACAGCCACATTACTTTTTACAGTAGTACTGCTTATAAGTATGATAATATGGGGGTCTCACATCATGTGGCTTGGATTCTACCTGGCAGAAGGAGTGATCGTTGATCTTCTGGTAGTCATATTTAAAATGGACTATGCAGATAAACGTAGTACTGCGATTATCTATGGAGTTGTACGGGGTGTGACAGTAACTTTATTGTTCTATCTGCTATTTGCACCTATAGAGTGGAAAATATGTTATGATATGTGGTATATTTATTTACAGATCGGTATTGCATGTGCAGGCGGTTTTATAGGTGGATATCTTGGATATGACACTGCTAATAAAATGGTTGGAGCCAAGTTGTAACCTAATCCAGCTTCAAAAGCAGTATTGATTAATTCATTAAAATCAATTTGATCTGCATTGTTGATCAATATGGTTGGAATATCAATAATATAGTCCTTGTGATGTGACTGCCTCCGTGTCTCTAATTGTATACAATAGAAAGCAATATAGGCACTGTACCATTTCCCAGTTATTTTTCAGACACGGATTTACACGGATTTACACAGATTTGATTTTAATCAAATACCTTCTATCATAAACTCAATAAAATCTTATGATATCGACCACAACAACCTTAAATCCGTGTAACCTGCACGCCCTTCAGGCGTAGCAGGCACTCAACTCCGCAGGAGGTGAGTGTATCTGTGTTACCTGCACGCCCCTTAGGCGTTGCAGGCATTCAACTCCGCAGGAGTTGAATGTATCCGTGTTTATGTAATTATCGATTTAAATAATCCTCTATTGAAATAACTGGTTTTTAGGACAGTGCCAGCAATATATATATATTTTTTTCCAATTATTAATAGTAAGGGGGTTTACAGAGTATGACCCTAAAGGGGTTGTAAGCATCGGATAACCTATTTATTCCACCATAGTAAATAAAAACAATTACATAAAACTTAAATAATAAGGACAAAGAGTTACATGAAAAAAAGGCCCATTCTTTCTATGCCGATTCCGGACTTGATAAAAATGAAGAAAATAAAAATATTTACATTGAATCTTATTCTTGCTTTTGTTATATGTATATTTATATATCCTGCATATGGCGCTGATACGACAACACAGGTGCATATAGTAAAGTATGCCTCTGATGAGACAACAATACTGGATGAATTTTACATAACATACCAGGCAATGGAATCAGATCTACCTGTCTGTGGAGATGGAGTAACACATTACTATCATCAAGGACCTCTATTTGACTCCCCGCCCGGACCCTGGGATGAAAGTGAAACAATGAATTTCAAGGATAAAGGTGCACTTAAGGGTACGGATGTCAAAGAGCTATGCGAATTAGTAGGAGGCATGTCACCAGGAGAAGAGGTAGACATCTGTGCTGTTGATGGTCTTTGCAGACGGTTCGCTTATACAAACGTCTATGAACCGCAATCCCGTCAAGGTCCTATGGTTATTTGCTGGTATAAAGATGGCAATTATGTTACTGATTTTGAAGAAGGAATGCAGCTTGTATTCTTTGCTGACAACTTAATAAATCCTCAGAATAATCATGTATTTGGAAACTGGGACATGCATGAATGTTTTGCTCCTGAGTATCGATATAATCATAGCAGTGATTATCCTTCCTCCAATGGATTATCAATTAAATGGATCGATAAAATAGCAATATATAGCAATGAAGATGTATCCTGGAAAGAAGAGTGGTTTGGTGAAGAATCCGTAGGAGGAACTGCAATTACCACAACAGAGCTCCAGGATGCTATTCATCGCTGGCTAGACAATCTTCCGGTTAGAGGACATACACTAATCACTTCAGATCTCCAAGAGATTATAGCAACATGGTTGACGGATCCTGGTAATGAAAATGAATGGGATCTGACACTTGACGGTGCTATTACCGATATAATGGACCTCTCTACATTTGAATCATGTACAGTTTGTCATTCCCTGAACTGGACAGATGAGAGCAATAGAGAATGGAGTGGAATGCCGTTATGGTTACTTGCCGGTGCAGTGGATGATACTGATACACATGGAATCACTGCTTTTAATGATACACTTGCAAACCAGGGATATGATATTACTATCACTGCAGGTGATGGCTATAGTAAAATATTTAATTCAGCAGATATGGCAAGAAATGAGAGTTATATCGTAGCATGCTATCTGAACGGCTCGGTTTTACCGGAACTTACTGAAAAAGGAAAGCCACTGGCACCGCTAAAACTTGTCGGACCATTATTATCCAGCGGACAACAAATAAGCAACATTGCAAATATCTCACTGGATATATCACCTGTTCCACAAGAGGCAGGTCTTACTTTAATTGGTAATGAAATAATAGAGTACACACTGGATGAAGTAAAGGCAATGCCATCATATACGGCCAGCGGTGGATTTAAAAAATCGACTGGAGTGATTGTAGGACCGTATATGTATACAGGTATCAATATTACCTATCTTATAGACCTTGTTGGTGGGATCACACCTTCGAACAGTGTGAAAGTAACTGCATCAGATGGATACTCCATGATATATTCCTATGATCAGGCCATGGGACAAATTGCTACTTATAACATCACTACCGGTGAACCGGAATTATTTGGTGATATGACTATGGTTCTGGCATATGAAGAAGATGGAGTTCCGGTATCAGATGAACTCGGCGGTCCTCTACGAATTGCATTTACCGGGCCTGATCCGCTGTTAACAGACGGACACTTCTGGATCAAGTATGTTAAGAAGATCGAAATTCTTGAAGCTGTGGATGAATGGAATTTAACACTTAATGGTTCTATTGCTGATATCATGGACCGTTCGACTTTCGAATCATGTGTAGGATGTCATACACGAAGCTGGACAGATGGGGATGATCAGGAATGGAGTGGAATACCATTATGGTTAATAGTTGGCGTTGTAGATGACGATGTAAGCAGTGAAGCGAAACATTATTTTAATGACTCGGTTGCTGATGAAGGATATAATGTTACTGTGATAGCAGATGATGGCTATAGCAAGACATTTAACAGTTCATTTATCAAACGGAATGATAATATCCTTGTTGTGAATGAAATAAATGGAACTGTTCTTCCCGGGGACTACTATCCACTAAGACTTACCGGATCGGTTTTGAAGAAAAGTCAGATGGTGGGAAATATTGTAGAGATGCGATTAGATGAATTAATTCCCAATAGGGATTGATGAAGAAATACTTGGTGATGAAGCGATATATGGTATGGAAGAGTTTGTGTTGCTATGAAAAAAATTAAAATACTAACATTAAACCTGATGATGGCTTTTGTCATGTGCATATTAATGTCCTCTGCACATGGTACTGATCCGACAACACAAGTGCACATAGTAAAGTATGCCTCTGATGAGACAACAATACTAAATGAAATAAACATAACATACCAGACAATGGAATCAGATCTACCGGTCTGTGGAGATGGAGTAACACATTACTATCATCAGGGACCTGTATTTGATTCCCCTCCAGGACCCTGGGACGAAAATGAAACAACGAACTTTAAAGACAAGGGTGCACTTAAGGGTACGGATGTCAAAGAGCTGTGTGAATTAGTGGGAGGCATGTCACCTGGTGATGAGATAAATATCTGTGCTGTTGATGGTATGTGCAGACCGTTTGGTTATTCTAACGTTTATGAGCCACAATCCCGCCAGGGACCTATGGTTATTTGCTGGAAAAAACAAGATGATTATGTTCCTGATTTTAATGAAGGAATGCAGATCGTCTTCTTTGCTGATAGTTCCACCAACACTGAGCAACAACATATATTCGGTGCATGGGATATGCACGAATCATTTGATGAGAAGTACTGGTATAATTACAGTGATATCTATCCTTCTGCAAACGGACTGTCAATAAAGTGGATTGATAAGATAGTTATCTATAGCACGATAGAACCAATTAAAGTGGATCAAGTCAAGGTTTCTTCTTCAAAATCGTCTTCAGTAATTACCACAATTACGATCTCACCATCAGCAGTAACTCTAATTGCCGGTGAAACACAACAGTTCACAGCAATAGCATATGATCAATATCGTCATGCAATGTCGAATGTTGGTTTTGAGTGGGCAAGTAGTAATGAGACAGTAGGGACTATTGATAATACAGGATTGTTTACAGCAATAAGTGCTGGAGAGGCCATTCTAATGGCAGAAAACGAAACAATAACTGAAATTGCAAGTATAACAGTATTTACTCCCGTATCAACCCCAGTATCAGCACCTACACAGGATGAAACATCATCGACAAACACAACATCATCCCATATATCTCCTTTACCATCCTCATCACCTCAGGAATCACAACCAATATCAACATCAAAATCACCAGGATTAGGATCTTTATCAATGATTCTGGGACTAATGATAGTATCATATTTGATCAAACGAAAGAAGGTATGAAATGAAAACAAGAAAATGCTCACTTTGTTCGCATTTACTTGAGATATATTTTTATAAAATATATACAGCAAGAATTTTTTTATTAATTCTAATGCTCCTGATATTTATTGCAATAAGCCATGCAGAACCGACATCATCACTCAGGGTGGTAAAGTATTCAGAAGACGGCTTGGTTTTAAATGAGACCACAATAACATATGAATGGATGGAATCAAATCTTCCTGTTCAGGGAGATGGCATAACACATTATTACCATCAGGGGCCAGTGTTCGAAGGAGATAAATGGGATCCCAATGAAACAGAGAATTTTAAGGATAAAGGTGCAGTGAAAGGAACAAATATCAAGGATCTATGTGATCTTGTCGGAGGGGCTTTTTTAGATGATGATGTGATGATCCATGCAATAGATGGCTATCATATAGAATTCGGTTATTCTAATATATATACACCTCAATCCAGGCAGGGTCCGATTGTCCTGTGCTGGTATGAAAGTGAAATGGGATATCCGATTGATTACTATATGGGAATGCGGCTCGTTTTCTTTGCTGATGACAATGTGTTCGGGAACTGGGATATGCATGAATGCTTGCCTGAAAAAAGCCAGCACTTCTTTGGAAATCTCAGTCCTTCAACAAATGGCCTTTCAGTGAGATGGGTTGATGAGATAGGAATATACACAGGTGGGTATACAGGAGATCATGGTGTTCCTGCAAAATCGATACCAATATCTACTGAAGAATCTGGAGATCTACCAGGTTTTGGTGTTCTAAGCGCATTTACCGGGTTGCTTCTGGTTATTTATATACTAAGGAAGGGTAGACTGTGAAAAAAGGTAGCAGAGCCCCTGTGTTATTTATTTTTGCCATTGCAATAGTATGTATTGGTGCAGCAGCACTTCACATCAATTCTTCAGGAGTCGAAGCAGAGCAAATAGACTGGGACCTGACACTGATCGGCGATACAGAGATGATACTATCATACAATGAGGTCATTGCAATGTCATCATATGAAGGATCGGGTGGTTTTTTTACCACTGTCGGTACTATAAACGGACCGTTTGACTGTAAAGGTATTCCTATAGAGGAATTATGTGGTCTTGTCGGTGGTATTAATACTTCAAATACCATCTGGGTATCTGCACCTGATGGATATCTGATGGTCTTTACTTTAGATCATATCAAAGGTGATTTCATCACATATGATCCGGCAACAATGAGGGAAGTACCACATGATGAATTAAAGGTGTTACTTATGTATGAGCAGGATGGTATTATACTAAATGATGAGATGGGTGGACCACTCAGGCTGGCTATTGCCGGGTCCGATGCACTTCTGACAGAAGGACATTATTGGGTTCAATCAGTAGAAAGGATAGAAATTCGATAAGAATAAAATTATGAAAAATAAATCGAATATCTCTTTAGCAGTAATTGCAGTAATGGTAATTGCAGTTATCGTTATAATTGCGATTGTATATCTTCCCGGACAGGAAGATACGAAATTAACTGTCATCTATGCAGGCAGTCTGGTTGTGCCGTTTGATAAAATGGAACAGGCATTTGAAAGTGAACATCCGGGTGTGGACGTTATAATGGAAGGGCATGGAAGCATTCAAGCCATCAGACAGATAACAGATATCCACAGAGAAGTAGATGTTCTTGCAGTAGCCGATGAATCCCTTATCCCTGATATGATGTATTATACTTATGCAGACTCATATGTGATGTTTTCAACCAATCAGATGGTGATCGCATATACCAACAATAGCAAATACGCAGATGAGATCAACAATTCGAACTGGTATGAAATCATGGCACGGGAGGATGTACAGTTCGGATTCTCAAATCCTATGCTGGATGCATGTGGATATAGGACATTAATGGTTGTGCAGCTTGCTGAGATGTATTATAATAACGAGACAATTTTTAATGATCTGATAGAGTGTAATTTTAATCCTGCGATCATAGAAGAAGAGGACTTTGATAATGACACCCGTCTTGTGCTTGTACCTGAAGTAATTAAGCCACAAAAAGGTAAGGTTGTTATTAGAGGAGGAAGTGTACAATTAATACCACTGCTTGAACTGGGTGAGATCGACTATGCATTTGAATACAAGAGTATAGCAAAGCAGCAAGGATTACAATTTGTTGAACTGCCTGTTGAGATCGATCTGAGTTCTCCCGGGTATGCGGATATTTATAGAAAGGTTGTTGTCCAACTTGGATTTCAACGGTTCGAATCCATACAAACCCGTCGTATCGCAAAACCTATTTTCTATGCAATAACAGTCCCAAAGGGAGCAACGCATCCTCAACTTGCCAGGGAGTTCATGGAATTCGTATTAAGCGCGAAAGGGTTGAAAATACTGCAAGATACTGAGCAACCTACAATTATACCTGGGAATCATTATTAACATTAATATTTTCTTCAATACTAACCCCGATAATCTGCTCAAGTTGAACCATCAAACCATCTACTATCTTCATCTCACGCCCGTAATTCTCAAGGTCTCCCATCTCTAAATAATCCCTGGCATTATTGTAATGGTCTATCGCCCTTGTAAGCAGATCATCCATTGTCTGATTATCTCCACCAGTTATAGTAGGAACTGTAGGAATAGTTGAGATATTCGCACCCACTAATCTTCGTATAGCTTCTTCCAGTGAATTTTCCATGACGACTTTATTTTTATAAATAACCAGGACTTTCTTAAGCTCAGGGATACTGGATGATGTTTCAGCCGAGATATATAGGGGCTCGATATATAAAATTGAATTCTTTACAGGAATGACCAGAAGATTTCCTCTGATCACATTTGAGCCTCCCTGGCTCCATAGGGTGAGATCCTTTGATATATGTTCATCCTGATCGATCAAAGCCTCTATCTGGGTTGGTCCGTAAATTAATTTATCCTTTGGGAACTTATAAAGTATCTTTTCGCCGTAATATGGAGGGTCCTGGCTTACTGCCATCCAGGATATCATATTATCCTTATTTTTTGGAGTAAAAGGCAGCATCATAATAAATTCAGTTGAACCATTTAACTCCAGCAGCACATTATAGGGTTCCATCTGGATCAATGAATCACCGTATTTTTCCTTTGACATCTGCCATTGGTCTTCACAGTTGTAGAATACTTCAGGTGTCTTCATATGATAACTATTGTAAATAGTTGACTGTATTAAAAACAGATCAGGAGAATATCTTAAATGCTGTTTAAGTTCATCAGGCATCTGGTCATAGGGCTTGAACACATCCGGGAATATTTTAGAATATGATATAAGGATCGGATCTTCTTCGACCATATAATAGGTAATGGTTCCATTATATGCATTGACCACAGCTTTGGCAGAATCCCTTATGTAGTTAAGTCGTGTGTTGTCTAATCGGACCTGTTCGGAATAAGGATACCTGTTTGATGAAACAAATGTATTAAGTACCCAGTAGAGATCTCCACTGTCACTTAATACAATATATGTATCAGGATCCTGTAATAAATACGGAGTAATTAGTTCTGTGCGTTCCACTACATTTCGGTTGATATGCAATTTGCTGTTTTCATCTATGTCCGATGATGTAAATATCTTCAGATCACCCATGGCAATGGTGGCTATAATTTTATTAAAAAATCCCATCTTTATCCCACCGGTTCCCGTATAAGTGGTAACAACATTGGTATCGCCACTGGGATAATCGAACTCATCATTACCTGTGCCTGTAAAGATATACGTATCAGTCTTTTCCCCGTAATATATTCTTGGCTGGTTAACAGTAAGTGAGGGTGTAATACTGATCGGTGGGATGTTTTTAATATACATTTCAGGTAACCCCTGTTCGATGATATCAGTAACAGGAGACATTACAATTCCGATACCATGAGTATAAAAAATATGTTCGTTCTGCCAGGTACCTGCTTGCAGTTGATCATAATATATTTCACGTGCTGAGAGCCATACCTGTGTCTTGGCGCCGTCTATATTATACCGGTCCACATCCACGTCATTAAATCCATAATAAGTACGTATGGCCTGTTTTTGCTGGTAAATGGTATTTAAGGGGCGGTGGTCCCATAACCTTGCATTAGTAATTGACGGATCATTTAAGATATCAGTGGTCAGGTTATATGTTACAGGGTACTGCTTTATTGTAACATCACGAAGGTCATAAGCTGTGTTTGTCATATTGATGTTGTTCGTGATATAGGGTTTTTCCAGTTTAAGTTCATTAGGTGTGACCTTTAATTCCTGTATCAGTACTGTTGCAAAACCACTCAGTATCCAGATCACTATTATTAATGCGACCATACCCGAAAGTATCTTTCCTACTGATAATGAATCCAACCTTCCGGCTATTAGTATTCCTATTGCACTTAAAAAAAGGATAATAGAGATGATAACCGGAATATATTGACTGATAGTAACATCAATATAACCGGCTCCATAGACCACACCTGCTTCACTGTACAGGATATTGTACTTTCCCAGATATATCCTGACAGCGAAAAAGGCAAGAAAACCGGCTAATAGAAACCTCAGGTCAAAAGGTGGGTGTGTCAGCATTTTCCAGTTAAAAGTAGCATATAATCCTGCAAGTAGCAGTATTCCAAAAAACAGGAGTGAAGAGATGTAACCTATTACTACTTTAAAAAAAGGTAGTGAATATACATAGAATGCAATATCATTATTAAATATCGGGTCAGTTGTACCGAATGGCATACTATTAAGATACATTAGTATCGTGAACCAGGACCCTGAGATGGATAGACCCTGTAATACAGAAAATAATAAAATGAAAATATAGACCGGAAAAGCAACAGCTTTTATAGCTGTATTTACATCTTCTTGCGGTTTCACATCAATGAAATCTTCCTGATTCGCAGCAAAGTAATGGGATTTCCAGAAAGATATAACCGTACCACCTGATTGCAGGATATTCTTTTTACCTGATCGATAAATAAGGAGCATTATAAGAGCAAACAGTACGGCAAAAACAAGGAATAATATGATACTTGCTTTATATTTGACAAGAAAAACATCTGCATATCCCACCGAATCAAACCAGAGGTATTGTAATACCAGTCTCGCAAAAGATGGTATGAAAAATATTGCGGAAAAAATCAATATTGCGATAATATTAAATAGATGTTTGTTAGCCATGATAATTACCTCCGGTGTAGTTAATCAAATGGGGATGACAGTATTTATAAATATCCGTGATTATAGAGGCTGTCCACCAACCCAACTTAAGAAATGTATGTGTTCAATACCATACCACAAGAAAGTAAAAAAATGAAACTCCACATCTTATTATGAGCTAATTCCGTCACTAAACTCACAATATTGTATCCACTTCAAATCATAGGGTAAAAATAACAGCCACAGAGATCACAGAGAACACAGAGAACACAGAGCATTTCTTCTCTGTGTCCTCTGTGCTCTCTGTGCCAGATAATCTAAATAGTTTTATACAGATTACCCTTAGATTAGAAGGGGATGTGGGAGAATTAGTCCTTGAAGTCAAGCCGGGTAGTGGAGAAAAATGTGGGAATAAGGTCATACAGGCGTCTTAAAACGTAGAGTAAAATAGAATCCAATTAAATATAAGAACTTAATTACATTTCATGTGATATATTTTTTATACAAGACACTTCTTTTTTTATAACGAAGAATATGTATAAATAGTAAGAGCTAATAATTTATATCACCAATTATAGTGATAATAATGTATAGAAGAAGGTTATACCCATTTGATGAACTGCATACAAGATTATAATCACTACTGGTGTGAAGTACTATGAGCTCTAACAATTTAAATATAGAAAATCTCAGGCATTATGGAATACACGGTGCATTCGGACTATTAATGGGTGCAGGTATTGGAACAATATTATTGTTATTTTTTGGTATGACATTTAGCTCCTATTTCATTGTTTTCACTGTGTTTGGCGTATATATGGGATATATTTTTGAAAAAGAGAAAGAATATTTCAAACTTGGTGCAATTGCCGGGATCTTTAGTGGTGGAGCAGCTTCACTTTTACGAACCTTTCTTATTGAAACAAATGGAGATATTACTCAAATTGCCACAAATATGATCGTGCTGGGTATTGCAGGTTTGATCTTCGGTTTACCAAAAGCCAGAAGCATGATCTTGCTGGCTGTATCCGGTGTCCTGGGAGGAATGGTTGGTACTGGAATATATATTTTCGGTAAGCATTTGACATATTTCCTGAAAGATATGGGAACCCAACAGCAATTCGGTGATATTTTCTTTATAGCGATTATCCTTATTATGCTGCTGTTATCCTTACTTGCTATAGCAACAGCGGGCGCTTCACTTAGTCTGGGAATGTATATTGCCGGTGGAATGGTTTGTTCCAAAAAGGAAATACCAGGGTCCCTAAAGATCATTAGGAATTTAAGTATAGGATTGATCATACTGGTTTTGCTTTTTTTTACCTTGATGTTTAGCGTCATTGCCGATTACGCCAGTTCTGCAACATCGATCCACGTGGGCTCTGACACTGACGAAATGACATTGTATGTTCCGGTTTGGCTGGATGATAAGGGAAATGTACTGGAAATGTATGAACATCCGGAAGTTACCGGCGATATAACTACTGCAATAATTGATACGAAATATGGAAAAGCTCTCAAGGTTAGCGGATCGTCAGGGGATGTTGGGATAGATATACGGCAATCCCATGGGATCCAATTGGGAAAACAGTTAGAAGAAGTCTTTGATGGATTCTCTGTGAGTATGAGTGATTACACTGTCGGCAAAAAAGGTCAAATGACAGATATCCGGATATACTCGGCAGTTGAGGTTGACAATATCAGTATTTCTTTGAGCCTGGATAACGGGTGGGGCGAGATCGTCATAATAGAAACAGAGCAGAATATAGACCTATCCGAAGGATGGCAGGAGGTAAAACTTTCGGTTTCAAATCTGTGTTATGATTGAGAAGGACACTGATATAATGAGTGCGAATTATTAATGCGAAAAATAAGATCCATTTGATTTATATAACATTATTCATTAACAATTAATCTAATCCGGGTGAAAAAATGATCTTAAAAATATTATTTGTTGAGCCGCCAAAAGATTATTGGTTCTTAATGGGTGAATATCTTCCGCCACCTACAGCATTGCTTGTTCTGGCAGCATATATAGAACAAAGACTACCAGACATCGAAATATCAATTCTTGATTGTCAGGCAGAAGAAAAAGATTTTGAAGGTGTTAGACAATACATTGAATCCTTTTCCCCATCCATTGTTGCAAGCTCAGGATTTACCTGTAATGCATACACGTGCGCACGAGTTGCAGAAATCGCAAAAAAAGTGAATGAAGATATAGTTACCATTGTTGGTGGTCAACATTTCTCATTTACTCCCGAGGAATCACTAAATGATTTCCATGAGATCGATTATATCATCAGGGGCGAAGGAGAAAAAACACTGGTAGAATTAATTAAAGCATTAGATAATGGAAACGATATAGCAAAAGTAAAAGGTTTATCATTTAGACATAACCGTAACATCATTCACACACCACCACAGCCATTGATCAAGAACCTTGACACTCTGCCATATCCTGCATATCATCTTGTTGAAAAGAACATCAAAAAATATCATTTCACTATGATGGCAGGAAAAAATACCAGATATATGATACTTGAAGGATCACGGGGATGTTCGCATAAATGCACGTTTTGTACCCAGTGGAAACACTGGATGGGTGTATGGAGAACAAAATCCTCCAAACGCATAGTTGATGAAATGGAATATTTCAATGAAAGGTTTGGGGGTGAATACATGTGGTTTACCGATGATAATTTTTCTTATAATAACAGAGCAAAAAAACTGTGGCAGGAATTGCGACAGCGAGAATTCACTGATGATATCACATGGTTCCTGCAAGCAAGAACAGACGATATTGTGAGGCATCCTGATATGGTTGCTAAACTGCGGGATGTCGGTAATAACTGGATCCTTACAGGTGTTGAGAATAATTCACCCGCGATCCTTAAGGATTTTAACAAGGAAGTACAGGTGAATGATGCGTATCAAGCAATAAAAATCTTAAATGATAATGATATTTTCTCCCAGGCTATGTTTGTTACCGGCTCAAGACAGGATACTGCTGAATCTATTGAACAGTTGCGGCAGTTCTCGCTTGATCTGGGTACTGATCTGGCGTTATATACTGTACTTACACCTTACCCGGGCACGGAGATCTATGAAAATGCATTCACAAACGGCTGGATTGAAGATATGAATTACGCGAACTATGATATGATCCATGCGATAATGCCTACCGAAACATTATCACGAAGTCAATTGCAGGAAGAACTCTACCACTGCTATAAAGATTATTATGGCTCCATCTCCCGAAACATTACCGGCCTCTTTTCAAGAAAAAAAATCAAGAAAAGAGTCTACCGTCATATGGCAGGAAAGGCCGTTTTAAGAAATCTGAGGCGTATGATTTGAGACAGCAATGTCATGTCTTATACTATCTGATCCTTTCAGCCATTGGAGCGGCACTGATCATAATATTATCCTGGTTGGGATCCTCAAAAACAAACACTATCCTTGTTATTGAAAAACAGGTTATAGGAGGAGTATTCATTATAAGCTGCATATTTGGTATTATTTTTGCTCTAAAACCGAACCGGATGCGACGATCCATAAAACGAATAAGCCTTAATGCAGATAAACCGCAACCTTCTCCGGGAAAAGTGGAATATCAAGGGCACCACCCGGATTGTGGGCAATTCAGGAATCATACTATTACAATACAGAACAAGATTTATTGCGCAGGATGTAATGGTCTGGCCCTGGGCTCTATCATATCAATTTTCTTGATGAGTGTCTATATTGTTTTTCCAAAGGAAATACCACAACCATTTCTTTATCTATTTATAATACTTGGAATGGTCTTTATTGTCCTTAATTTCATAGAAATAGTAATTCCCACAAAAAATGCCTATCTTCACCTGATCCTAAATGTTCTTCTTGTGATCAGCTTCTTCTTAATTATTACCGGAATATTCCATTTGACAGGAAGTATGATATATGGCATATCAGGAGTACTTTTATCATTTCTCTGGCTGGATACAAGGATTCAACTATCAAACTGGCGTCATACCAGTATCTGTAATAACTGCAGTGAATCCTGCAAAGCCTATTAGGCCTATTTTTTTTTCAACAACATACTGGCACCCATAATAATAATTACAATGCCGATGATAAAGGGAAAAAGCCATCCCATATTGATGCTTCGTATCCATCCCATTCCTGCAATTTTATCCAAACCTGAATTGACCACAATTGCCAGACCAATGAGAATAAGAATTATTCCCCATATATATGGGCCAAAGCGAGATCCACCGAAACATTCTTCTTCACATTCTTCTTTTTCTTTTCGTTTTTCCGGAGGACCGGTTAGTGAAGTACCACAATCACTACAATATGTTGCATCATCATCATTTTTCTTACCGCATTTTGGACAATACGTCATTTTTCCCACCATAATATGAAATACTGTTATCATATTTAAATCTATTTGCTCTCAAGAATGCCCCTTAGTGGCAAACCCAAGAAGCCATTTCCATAAAGGAATAAATGTTATACCGTCTTCAGTTTTCGAGACATCTTTTGTGAGGACAACAAATTCACCGGCTTTGTCATCAAAAGTATCCCTGAACTCTTTGATCCCCAGGACTTCTCTTTCATCAATATCATTTGTATAAGATACATTTATAGCATCAAGCGAACCATCCTTGTTTTTTATGACAAAATCAACCTCGTTCTTTCCACTCCAGTAATAGAACTCTTTTTCCCTTCGCAGAAGCTCTACAAAAACAAGGTTTTCAGCCAGACGCCCCTCATCTCTTGAAAACTTGAAAGATACTGCGTTGCGCAGGCCGTTGTCTATGCAATATATCTTTTTATTGTTCCTGCTTTGTGTTTTTATAGAATAACTGAAATACTGTAACTCAAACAATATTTTCGCCTGTTCACTATAATAGAGATATTCCTTTACAGTTGCATAATCAATCTTCAGAAGATCAGTAAGTTTTTTGTATGAATGAAGATTAGCAAGATTTGAGCATAAATAATAGATAAGTTCTCTTAGGATCCTGACATTTCTTATTTCATATAGAAGTATTATATCCTTGTATACTATACTGTCATAATATGATTTCAAGTACTCTTTTTTAAGTTCAGCGTCTTTTTCAAGTGTAACCCTGGGAAATCCACCATCTTGCAGGTAATGTTTCAGCATATTCATTATCTTGTCTTTGTGTGCTGCTGCTAAGATTTTGTCTTTGTTAATGTTGAAATTGTTGAATTGCAGGTATTCTGAAAAGTCGAGAGGAAATACATTTATCTTAAAGTATCGCCCGCTTATCAGATGCGACAGGTTGCTGTCCAGTAGATGGGATGATGAGCCGGATATGATTATATGATGTTGTTTTAGGTCGTATATTGATTTGATCCATTTTTCCCATCCTGCAACATTCTGTATCTCATCAAATATGAGATATGTTTGCTCTTCACTACATACATCCTGTCTATATGTGTCTATAACATTTTTAATAAGATTCTCAGTGGTATTCAGGTTTGGTTCATCACAGTTTACAAAAATTATTTTTTTTGGGTCTATATTTTGTTTGTTGATCAGGCCAGAAATTAACTGGTATAATAATGTAGTTTTTCCTGACCTCCTTACTCCGCTTAAAACTACGATTTCGCCGGTTGATAGGTATTTTTTTATTTTTGAGATGTATCTGTCCCTTAATATTCCGGTTTCGAATTTCTTATGACTCCACCAAGGGTTTAAATTTACCAGAGTGTCAAATATTTCATCCATATACCTTCACAGAAGTATATTGATTATAATCGTATATAATGTTTATTTTTTTAGTGGTTATAATCCCATTAAAATTATAATTGGAGCATATTGAATACAAACGTTCCTGTAGATAGCGAAGAGCTATGTTTTTTATATTTTAGTATCTTCGTCATAACGTCACACCAACCAGTCGCAGTACCGTATAAGCGACAACAGCCACCCCCCCATACACAAAGAAATCCTAAAAACAAGTGTAAAGTAGACACTGATGGTAAACTCCATCAATCCTACAGCAAAACCAAATAACTTTTTTCGTAATATTCAATTGTAGTTATTAATCGCATAATTACCCCAAAAGCCACAGTGAGACCATCACAAAAGCCGGACCGTTAACAAGAGCATGGATAACAACTCCAACCCAGGTGTTCCCTCTCTTTTGGACTACAAACGGCAGTATGAAGAGGATAGGCAACAGGACCACTACTATTTGCCAACCGAAACATATATGAAAAACGAGCCATAGCAGGCTATTCAGCAGCCAGGCGAAACTGCCATGATAGCCATGGTCAAAACCAGGATCACCACTGTTGCAATCAAAGCCCAGAGCCAGTCTGCTGCTGTCATTCTATTAAGGCGCAAGCGTCGCATAACCTGGTTAATGGGAGTACCAAAACCGTCCATCCGGGCAGTCACCAATGCAGTTATGAAACGCTGTATTCACACTTATCACTTACAGGCAAACGGGGGATCATCAGCGGCTTTGCCTGCTCCCAGTAGTATGCATACAGATCATGGCACCATCTGCTAAATACAGGATATTTTCCAGCGATTATTACCGAATGATCAATATTACCCTCAAAATCCGGTAATTTAAACCAGCATCCGGCATCGGTTACTCCTATATATACCGGTATGCTCGGCAGTGTCCTGATCTCCCTTGCCCGCAAACATTCATCCATGATTGCATATTCATTCGGGAGTGGCGCAGTGCACCTCAACCCGAATTTTGTCAAACGGCCGGATCAGCAAGTCCCTTTCAAAACAGCAATTCCATTCCATAATCGTTAAATAGTTGTATGCAAAGTATAATACTTATGATACAACATTTTGTTAATCGCGAACATGAACTTGAATTCCTGAACAGGAAATATGCCGGGAATTCTCCTCAGATGGTCGTACTTTATGGAAAAAGAAGAGTGGGGAAAACCGAACTTATTAAAAAGTTCATGTATGGGAAGACTGGGACATACATCCTATGTACCAATGACAGCATGAAAGAGAATATTGAAGAGATGAAAAGGAAGTTCTATGAACTTACAGGAAAGGATTATTTCCTGAATCTGGAAGTCTCTTCCTTTTTTGACCTTTTCAATTATTTTTCACAGGAGATCGGTGAAAAAAACGCAATTATTGCCATTGATGAGTTTCCGTATCTCATTGAACTGAATAAAGGTGTGGTCTCGGTATTTCAAAAGATATGGGATGAACTGCTTGTAAACAATAACCTGTTCATTATCATTTGCGGTTCATCTGTGGGTATGATGGAAACCGAAATACTGGGATATAAAAGCCCACTTTACGGCAGGCGAACAGGAGAGTGGAGTGTTAAGCCCCTGATGTTCAGGCACGTAAAAGAATTTTTCAGCAATTATGATACTGCTGATCTTTTCAGGATATGGGCAATGTGCGGCGTAGTACCGTATTATATTCAAAAATTAGACCCATCCCTGACAATTGAGAAGAATATCAAACAGAATATATTAACAAAAGGGGAGATACTGTACAATGAGCCAAGGGTACTTCTTAAAGAAGAGTTCAGGGA
>Ga0255426_10088_pt1 | contig 18767 bp, 18 predicted proteins | sample ANMaggSeSYBR02J9_FD_182666 | JGI IMG/M metagenome (GOLD analysis project Ga0255426, IMG submission 182666) | Sediment cell enrichment communities from methane seep in Santa Monica Basin, California, United Staets - ANME aggregate JGI... | ecosystem: Environmental > Aquatic > Marine > Cold seeps >...
CGGCCGTGCCGGAGGCCCATTTTGTGAGGTTTCGTTTTGTAGCGACGCTGCTTCGCTGGTTGTTCCACCTGGTCCAGGCCGGCACGAAGAGCTTCGTTGATAATCGTCTTAAATGGTGTGCTCAATTTGGATGCAACGGCCCGTGCCCGTTCCATCACATCATCATCTATTGATAGTGTCGTTCTCATATTGCCATCATGGTATTTTTTGAAATGATGTCAAGACATCATTTCATGTTTTATCGAATTTTGAGCTTTTTTACAGTATCGGGGGGGGGCATAATGGTGTCAGGTCATAATGGTTATCAAACCTTGAATAGTGAATAAAGAAAAGTTTAATTCACAATTCAAGCTTTGACACTTATGTTGTTTGTAGAACGAAAGTTTTTTCAATATAGATCGTAGCTTCATGTTTGCGATAATGTTTCAGATGCAGCCTGAGTGGTTCGGATATTCTCATGCCGCACCTGGCAAGAAACATGATGGCGGTATACACCATCATGTCATTTAAAAAATACTTTTTGTCACGGCGTATCTGTTTCTGCACGGCATGAAGTATCTCATCTGTCTCTTTGCGGGAAAAGATAAACGGGATAAAGACGTTTTCTTTATATGGCGGGATATCCCGCAGTGGATTTTGGGCCACATATTCATTGCGCAGCATATAGTTATAAAAGCGTCTTACGACAGACAGTGTATTATTTATCGTTTGCGGGGATCCGTTGATGTTTTTTCTAAACTCAAGGAAAAAGTAAGGGGACAAATCCATTTGGGGCGCTACGTTCAGAAGATATCGGTCGAATTTTTTTAAATGGGACTTTATGGATGTTATTTTAAATCCCAGAGTTTTTCGGTAATTGACATATTCTTCCAGTCGCAGCGAAAGAAAGCTTTTAAAAGGACTCGTCATCAAAAAGAACCTCGCGCATTAATTTTGTGTGAACATGGAGATATCGCCGGGTTGTTTGTATGCTGTCATGCCCCATCATCTCTTTGATTTCAAAAAACGGTGTATCTGCTTCCAGTAAATTCTGCGCGTATGTATGACGAAGCCAGTAGGCTGTTGACGACAGGCCCGCCTTTTTCATTGCGCCGGCGATATCCTTGCTGACGGTAACCGGCAATACCGGCCGGTATGGCACACGAACGGTGATAAAAAGTCTGCGGTTGTCTGTCGCTGGACGACCTCCCATAATATAGGCGGCAACGGCTTTGATACAACGATCAGGCAAAGGAAGCCTGGCCGGATTTGTGTTTTTTCGGTCCGGTATGCAAATTTCTTGTTTTTTAAATTTAATGTCGTCAAGCCGTATCCGGCTGATTTCTTTTGGCCTGAGCCCCAGGTAAAATTTCAGGTAAATTATGGCCGCTGTCCTGAGTTCTATTATCTTGGTACCGATCAAGCTTTCAAACAAACACCTTATTTCATCCGATCTTAAAAACTTCGGCGGTATGCTTTGGGCAAAAACAGGCGCTTCGATAATCAGCGGGGCAAAATTTCTTTTCAATATCCGGTTCTGGTGCAGCCATGCTAAAAAACCACGCAGTATCGAACGATGCATGCCGCAGGTTCCTTTTACATAGTTCCTGTTATGCGCAGCAAGAAAAGCGTCGATCTGTTTAATCCTGACCGTTTTCAGCATGATGCTGTTTTTATCAAGATAATCGCCAAAGGCGGTCAGCGTTTTTCTTGTGCGCAGCATTTGAAGGCGACTGATATCTTTTATGCGGGTATAGTAATCGAGGTGTTCTTCGAAAACTTCCGGCAACGGCTGAACCGGTTTTTCTATTGGTCTCTTTATTCTGTTTTGCTTAAACAGATACCGGGAAAGTCCCCTTACCGCATGTGATGCAAGGATAAGCCCGGATTCTTTTTGAAAGTCTCTTAATGTGTCAAACGTAAAAATAGCATCCCATGGAATTGCCCGTTGGGTTATATAATGGGCAAAACGATTCGATACCTGCTGATACCGCATACAGGTGCTGTCGGCATATCCATTGGATATCATCCATATAAATTTCATACGACTTGTCCACCTGACGTCTTTTAATTTTTGTCATCTTATCGCCAAACGGTTTGAAGTCATTAACAACGGTCTGATCTATCAAAATATTGCGATCAGCCAGATACAGAATTCTCTTTTTTGCACGGGCTTTCCATAAACGCCAGATAATCTGGAAGGTAACATAGGTCTTTCCAGTGCCGGTGGCCATGACCAGCAAAATTCGATTTTGACCTTTAATAATGGCTTCGACAGCCCTATTAATTGCAACTCTCTGATAATATCGAGGGGTTTTGCCGCCAGCCTCGTAGTGATAGTCCTGCGTAATAATCTTTTCCTGATCCTGATCAATGCCTTTTGAAATGTTCATCCGGTTCCATAATTCATCCGGCGTGGGAAATTCATGCAGCGCAAGTTCTCTTTCTTTTCCCGTTGTTTTATCATGTTCGACAAATCCATCACCATTGGAACTATAGACAAACGGCAGATCCAGAATCTCTGCATACTCCAATCCCTGCTGCATTCCAGTACCGATAGAATGAGTATTATCTTTTGCCTCGATTACGGCGATGGGTTGGTTTGGAATAGAGGATGTAATCGGCTCTCTTGCCTTTACCGCGGCTGACTAATTTCCCGCGAACTTTTATCCTGCCGGCGGTAAAATATACCTCTTCACAAAAGTGGTGATGATTTTCATTCCATCCGGCATCACTGATGGCAGGAGTAATATATTTTGTGCAGATGTCTCTTTCAGAAAGTTTTGATTTTATCATCATTCAAACCTACTAAAATATCAAAGCATTGAACATGCTTCAAGTTTTTCAAATCGATCAAGCAATGCATAGCCCGGTTTATTTGTAAAAAAGATTGCGTCGGTAAGGAACGTGGACGAAATAACTTCCCAAAGTAGGCGCACAGATTTGGGTCGAATCACAAAAGTTGATGGAATAGCAAGCTATTTCAATATTTTTGGGATTTGAGATCAGACAAAGGCGGCCTGAAGCTGTGATGCATAGTTGGGGAAGTTATTTCGTCCACGTTCCTAATCATCTGTTTATTTTTCCTGTTGGATAAATTTTCGGTATGCTTAAGGTTTTATGTATTTCTTTTCAATAGGCTGCAATGAATAGTTATATTTTTCGTTTGTAAGCTTTTCGTCTGTGACTTATTCTTAAAATGAGAATCGTATCACCGATTATAGAATGAATTATCCGACAATCTTCAACTCTGTATTTTTTCGAACCGCTACATATTTTACTCATATTACTTTGTTTTCAGTGTTGAAAAGAGCGCCCTTTTGTGGTATGTAACTAATTGTATTAGTTATTAATATCCATGAAGGGTGCCCTTTAATTATGACTACCACAAATTGCGGAAAGTTTAAAGGGGAAATTGAAGCCCTTATGCCGAACCAATATTGACTTCCATGCCCTGACATGTAATCGTATATTCCATGACAAACAGTAAGCTGGCATGTATGTGGAAATCGGGACATTATAGTGGTAGTCCACTCAGAATCGGGATACCTCGAATGTTCTTCTACTATATATACCCCGATCTGTGGGAGGCCTTCTTTAGTGAGTTGGGAATGGAGCCGGTAGTTTCCGGACCTTCGACGAAAAAAACAGTTGAGAAAGCCTCTCAGATATCAGAGACAGAACACTGTCTGCCCAACAAACTGTTTGATGCGCATCTTGCCGAGCTTGTCGGGAAAGTCGACATGGTATTTGTGCCTCGTGTCCTGTCAACCATTAAAAACCATCTCTCCTGCCCAAAGTTCGGTCCGCTCCCTGATGCGGCAAGGGCGGATATCGCTCGTGGGACGGAAGTTTTGTCAATTGACCTTGACGAAACCAGGCGTCCTTTATCCAAGACATTGCTGCTCCTCGGTAAAAAGTTAAATATACAAAAGAGTAAAACTCTGCCCGCCATAAAAAGTGCATTCAGCGCCATGGAATCCGCGAATAAAAAAATGGTCATGCTCAATAAAAAAAAAGGAAAGCCCCGTTTTTTACTCATAGGACACCCCTATATCATTCATGACAATTTTATCGCGGGACCGATTCTAAGCAAGTTGGAAAACATGGGCGTAGAGGTTGAACTGATATCTTTCGCGGATGACACCCCGGCAACGAGTTATATTCTGTGGGGCACAGCCAATAAAATTTACCATAAGCTCAATACTCTTTCCAGTGAAGATTATGAGGGGGTGATTCAGATTACGGTATTTAATTGTGGATGTGATTCAATGATGATTGATACTTATCGACAACTTGTTAAAGATAAAAACGTTGCCTACATGTATCTGATGGTAGATGAACATTTGGCGCAGGCCGGAGTAGATACAAGGATAGAAGCATTTATAGACTCATTGAGGTGGCGGAAATGACTTATATGGCAATCCCCAATATAGGCAACTACACGATAGCGCTTGCTACAGCCGTAGAATCTCTCGGTATTAAGGCATGGGCTTCGACCGCAACCACACCTGAAGCACTGAAGCTGGGTATAGGCGCGGCGCCGGAAACAGTTTGTCTGCCTCTAAAGGCTCACCTGGGCCACTTCATTGAAGCAGATCGGGCAGGCGTTGAGTATGCATTTATGGTCAATAGTGTCGGCACCTGCAGACTCAGATACTATCGCCACATGATAGGGCACATCCTCAAAGATCTGGGTTTGAAAATAAAGATCTTCGGTCTTGGCTTTGATGGATTTAAACCGCCTATCGTACGGCATTTTGATCCCGGACCGATAACTTTTCTGAAACCCTTATTCCATACTGCACTCAAGATTAAAGTTATTGATAAATTGGAGGTGGCGGCCTGGCGGACCAGGGCAATTGAAATTACACACGGGGACACAACGCTGCTCATGAATAAGTTGCTCGTGGAACTCAGTGAGTCCAAAACCATGGCCCGAACCAGAGCCATCCGTAAAAAGGTTGCCGGCTGCTTTGCTGAAATTCCAGTTGATAAAGAGAAAAAGCCGCTCAAGGTCGGACTTGTCGGCGAAATATCTTTTCTCAGGGACAAGTGCCTGAATAAAAATATTGAATATATCCTGGGAAGCCAGGGGGTTGAGCTGAGAAACTTCTTTTTGCTTGGGGAAGAGTTAAAAAATATAACACGAATAGTGTTTCTGAACCAAAACAAAAGAAAGTATCTATCCAAAGTCGCGGACCGGTATTTACAATGTACGGTTGGCGGACATGCCCTGGATTCCGTTGCTCACTCGATCCATTGCGCAGATGAGGGCTATGATGGTATGATTCATGTTTGTCCCTCCGGATGCATGCCCGAAGTAAGTGTACGGCCGATCCTCAAGCGTGTCAGTAAAGATAAGGATTTTCCCATACTGGAAATGTCGTATGACGAGCATACCTGCGGCGGCGGAATTGCTACCCGCCTGGAGGCTTTTGCAGATGTCCTTATGGAAAGAAGAAAGAAACAGCTTCCCCGTCCATCGCGGGGAGAGGGTAATTGATAGGTAAATAAATGAACAACTCCTGTTATCTGGGCATAGATGTCGGTTCCATCAGTACAAATTGTGTTATAACTAGGCCGGAAGGTGAAGTGCTTTTTGAAATATATAAGCGGGGGGAAGGCAACCCGATTAAATCTGTGCAGCAGTGTCTTGCACAACTTACGGAACAATTGCCTGACAGGTTTCGCATCAAAGGCGTATGCACTACAGGAAGCGGTAGAATACTTGCCGGGGCGGTAGTAGGCGCTGATGTGATTAAAAACGAAATTTCCGCGCACGCCCGTGCGGTGATACAGCTGTATCCCGATGTGCGGACTATATTCGAAATCGGCGGACAGGACAGCAAGGTAACAATTCTCAGGGATGGAGCGGTTGTAGATTTTTCAATGAACCTAGTTTGCGCCGCAGGCACGGGAAGCTTTCTTGATTCACAGGCAAGACGACTGAATATCACTATTGAGGAACTGAGCAGCAGGGCAATGATGTCGGAAAACCCCACTAACATAGCCGGGCGCTGCACTGTATTTGCAGAGTCTGACATGATTCACAAACAACAGCTCGGGAATGAACAGAAAGACATAACCATGGGACTGTGTCATGCGCTCGTAAGAAACTATCTTTCCAATGTGTGCAACGGGAAAGAGATTAAACCTCCCATCGTATTCCAGGGCGGTGTAAGCGCAAACAAGGGAATATGCCGCGCTTTCAAAGAAACGCTTCAGTGCGATATCATTATTCCCCCCTACAATATGGTCATGGGGGCATATGGGGCCGCGATTATCGCTTCAAAATCCTGTATAGAAAAGACAAAATTTCGAGGGAAAGAAGTATCCGCGCATAACATTATTACAAAAGGTTTTGAATGCGGCGATTGTCCGAATTGTTGTGAAATAATCGAGGTACTCGATGAAGATGAAGTAATCGGCAGGACCGGCGGACGGTGTGGAAAATGGGAGGGAAGGACGGAACCAAGAAAAGCCCTCAAAGGGACCGGCCAGAGGGGTACTGTTTCAGGATCTTCAACTGACCGGAAAATGGAACATCAAACATGCAGGCAGGTGGACAATGTACCTGATCTTATTCAAATAGGCGTTCCCACAAAAAAGTGCCTAAAGTGAGCTAAAGTGCCTAAAATGCCTAAAGTTAAGGAATGCACCTTCGGTGCTGCCAATTGTATATATAAATTAATGAAGCGAAGCGCCTCCTTAACTTTAGGCACTTTAACATACTTTAGCTCACTTTAGGCACTTCTTACAATTATTACAATTTCCCATCCATCAGATCCCTTAGTTCCTTGTAAGCAATTTCGGCAATTTCTCTTAAAATAAGCAGGGAAGTATTTGCCCCGGCCTTGACCGCAATGGGTAAGCCACCGCCATATTCGGACCAATGTCCTGCTAACAACAGGTTTTTGACTGGGGTTCTGTAATGCGCAATTTTACTTTTTATGTTCTTTTTAGTCGGTCGCGCTCCCATCACACTCCCATAACGGTTGCCTGTGTAACGCCAATAAGTTATTGGTGTCGCGATATCCATGACCTCTATGTGTTTCCCCAGTTCCGGGGCCAGTGTCTTTTCAACCCTGCTGATAAGAATATGGGCGTATTCCCTCTTGAACGCATTGTATGTTGAGCCGCGTTCCAGACCATTCCCTGTTTTCCAGTTGTCCCCGTAATCAAATCTGGCGTGACAAAAAATGGTAAGTATGCCTTTGCCCTTTGGTGCAAGTGTAGAATCCCGTGATGAAGAAGACAGGATGCACAGATTGACTTTATGCGGATCCCCAATGAGCCGATCCGGCTTTGGGACATCGTCTCTTGAAAGGGAAATCATTTCTTCATTGAAACCCAGGTCCGCTGCCTCGCAATCTAAGCCTATGTTGATCATTACTGCCGAGTCGTAAAGATCGGCATCGTGGAGACACTTTCGCAAGTTCAACGGAATCAATTTTTTCGGGAGCATTTTTTCATAAAGGGTTTCCACGTCACAGGCTGCCAGAACGAAACGTGAGCGTATCGTCCCTCCGTTCTTCAGGCAAACCCCCACGGCCTTATCGGTATCCACCAGCACTTTTTCTACACGATGTTTCATCAATACTTTTGATCCTGATGATTCAACCAGTTTGTTCAACCATATTGGAAAAGCCCTGCTTCCTCCCACTGGAGGCGACTGGTAATCTTTCGAGTATGCCCACCCTATTGGTATCAAGACTCCCAGCATTTCTTCCTCAGAGGAAAAGATTTTTTTAACACTACTGTTTTTGAAGTAACGGTAAAGCCCTTTTTCGTGCGGGAGCCCTATGTGCCTGAACATAGGAAGAGCCCAGTATCCCATTTTCAAACCGTAGAGTCCAAGTTCTGGCAGGGACATGGTTTCCCTGGTCCGCATAAGGTTAGTATAAAGACGCAGACGGTCACCAAGTATTTTGCCGCATGCAAAAAGTTTGCGTATACCTTTTGCAGCATCCGGAAAATCCTTGATCAGTTGGTCCCTGAGATCGTCAGGGTTATTTGTCAGTAAATAATCAAATGAATCCCCCTTAATGCGGCGAATACGTGTGAGGGCCTTGCATTTTGGAAAGCCGGCATCGAGGTAGTTAAATATTCTATAGATGAATCCATCCTCGCCGCACTGGTTCAGCCAGTGAATGGCGGAGTCGAATTTGAAACCTTTGCGCTCAAAACCGGCGATGCAGCCGCCCACGCTGGACTGAGCTTCAACCACCACCACATAAAGACCTGCCTTGGACAACAGGGCCGCGGCAGTCAGGCCTGATATGCCGGCCCCAATTACTACAACATCACATTGTGCTTGTATTTCAGGGGTCATTTAAGAGACCTCATTTTTAATGATTTTTCCAATCAACTTGCGGGTACCGGGGCAAAAGGGTGTTGTGTGTGACCTTGACTGCAATTTTGCGTTGCCTCGGCAGGCATTCACAAAATATGCTTTGAAAAACAGGGGGCTACTTTTGGCTCTTAATGGGAATCCCCAAGGGTCAAACGTAGATTCCATTTTCCGATAAATTTTGTGAAACGCCCGGTGCGGACCCGCAAGCCGTGGTGTTGTTGGTGAGAAAAACCCCCAGCTACCCGATCAGGCTATTTTTTAAATTATTTTTTATATTTTATAACGGTACCTTTTACAGTTGTTTTATATCCGTTTAATATATATGCCCAAAACCAATCTTCAGTAATTACTGGGTTTAAAAGGGCATCTCCACCTTTACTTTCAACAGCATACATATATGCATCTCTAAATCTAGTGTTTTGTCCGATAGGGACTACACTAAACAACATAAGACCTGTAGCAGATCCTTCGCCTTCGCCTAAAATTTCATATTCGCTATTGTCTATATCGATATTAGCAACTCGTAGAGGTACAGAGGCGCAACCATAAGTTAATATGAGAATTAAAAAGAACAAAAAAAGGTTTCTCATTTTCTCAATCTCCTTCTTTAAAAGTATTCATGCAAATTTTTTAATTACGATATTTAATGACCGTACCTTTTATAGTTGTTTTATATCCGTTTAATATATATGCCCAAAACCAATCTTCAGTAATTACTGGGTTTAAAAGGGCATCTCCACCTTTACTTTCAACAGCTCTTTGATATGCGTCTTTAAATCTAGTATTTTGTCCGATAGGTATAATATCAAACAACATTATTCCGGTAGCTGAACCTTCACCTTCACCTAAAATATCGTAACTTCCTTTTTCTACATTGTTTGTAAGTTGTAATGGTGTTGAGGCGCAACCATAAGTTAATGATAGAACAATTAGCAGCATTAAAATTTTCTTCATTCATTACCCTCCTTGTTGATGATTTTTTTGTTATCGCTTTGATTGTATTCATTATAAAAATGATTTCTTACATTTTTTTTACGCCATTCGCCCGGCAGCAGCCGTACCTCCAAGAAAGACTATCGGTAGAAGAAGGTTTCTCAATACACAAATGATATGCATCACAGCCTCCAATTTCGGGATTTGCGCTTCGGAGCGCATGTAGTTTTGACCGAGTCCTAATGTCGTTTACAAGTCAAGATTAATTCCACTTTTATATGACTTGAAATTGACATTATGTTGATTGCGGGAATGAAGCTTTTTTATGCATTATTGACTTAAAATCAACATTTAGCGTGTGACCGCGGAGATCAACAGTATGAAAAAACTATCATGTCAATCCTGTTTATCCGTTTTGATCAACCGTGAACCGTGAACTGTGAACCGTTAATAGCTTACTTTTAACTTCAGTATCGCTATCTTTTTCCCTTTACTGGTTACATAAGCGTGTATCTCGGATTCTTCGTTATCTCTTTTTGTCTCCGTGCATTCAAAAATTAATTCTTCTCCGCAGGAAACCGGTGAAAAAAACTTCGCCGTAACAATTTCTTTTAATCTTACATTTTTTTTACGCCATTTCTGCAAAATAACTAAAACAGCCTGTATTTTACAAAAACCAGGCAGAACGGGTTTTTCAGGGAAGTGACCCTGAAACCCTATGAATTTTGCAGGAAAAAGAAAACGGGCAGATACATTGTTACTGTCTTTTTCAATTATATCAGACATGTACTGTTTGATTTCCTGCATAATTATATTCATGCCCGGATCTCCAATAGTCGAACAATAAGATTATATTTATATTGATAATGTTTAATAATAATACCGGCCGGATAAAGTTTTTTATTTACGTTTTGGTATTCATAATAAAAAACACTCCAGACTTTCCTGTTATTTTCATAATAGTTTTTTTCGATCAGAACTTTATCAGCGCCGGCAAAGACATATTCCATGGTACCTGATACCTTTGGCTGTCTGAAAATGATTGTATATTTTTTCTTAAAAACATTAGCGTCTGCCGCTGGTATGCAGTCAAAATAAGCCTTTTTGATGTTATCAGCCACTGCGTTTGCAAAATCGCCGTGACGTGTAAACTCTTCAATCGCAAACCTGCAATCAACTCTATCTTTTTCCATTGATAATTCAAAAAGAGTGCAGCCTCCTATTGGATTTATTCCAGCCACTGTAAAAGATTTATTTTTAATGTCTGCATCGATATAACCGATAGCAGAAGGAATGGAATGTCGTTTGTACATAAATTCAATGGTGGTTACGAGCTGGAATTCAGACGGCAGGGAACCGGCAAATTGTTGACGCACATCTGCCGGATCGAATAACCCAACCGGTACAAGCGCTGTTTTTTGAAAAGGGATACTAGCGCAGCCGGTTAAACAAAGAATATACAGCCCTGCTGTTATATACTTCAATGTTAATAATTGAGCTTTATGCCCAATTCTTCTTAAGTTGTATTCTCTATCCATAATCTATAAAATGATGGGATGACAATTATTGAAGCAATATATCCGAATAAAACACCCGAGACTATCGTAGCCCCGATTGAAAATAATACCGGATGGTTAGCAAACAACAATACTCCTGCGCCTATTAGTGTCGTAATTGCCGAAAGCGATACAGCCATACGTGTCCCTGTTTTTAAGTTGCGTGAGCATGTATAAACCATGAAGATTCCATAGTCAATGCAGAGACCTAAAACAACCATAGCTGCAATGAGGCTGGGCGCATTCAGAGATAAACCGAAAATTGGAATAATTCCTATGACCGCTGCTGTGCCTGTTATAACCGGAATCAGGGCAAGAGCTGTCATTTTTATATTTTTTAACAACAGGCAGGTTAACAAAGATATCATTATAGCAGCGATTCCCGATAATAAAATTATTTCTGAGGACACAGATTTAGACAGCATACGTGAAAGAACTTTTCTGGAGACCAAAAATGTCCCTGGATAATGACTGGATATCGTTGACATTGCATTTACATATTTATCTTCATCAGGAAAGAAAGACATCACTTGCAAACGGTTATTCTTAGCTATTACAAAGCGTTCTTTCAGCCTTTTATAAATTTTAATTCTTTTTGGTTCATCTTCAACAATCGTACACGCATACAAATTATCAAAAAATGGAGAAAATGCGTCTTCAGAAAAATTATAATCACTTCCATACGTTGAGATAAGCTTCCTCAGCTTTTCTTCTTTTCCTTGTTTCCAGAATTTTTTCCATCTATCAACATTGGCCTCGCGTGTTTGTTTTGATGGCCAAATCGCAGCAAGGCTTGAAAAATTATCTTCTCCAACCACGGTCTTTGCTTCCCTGTAAATTTTTTCATTAACCTTGAGCGCTTCTTCTAAACTGTTTTCTTGTACAACAAAAACTGCCGGACTGGTTTTATTCACCCATACGCTATTAAATTTTTGTTCTGCTTTAATTATTTCTATTTCACTACCGTCAAACTGACTGATCTCGCTGTTAAATGAAATTTGCTTAGACAGTATCAGAGCAATAATCATAAAAATTGCCCAGCATAATACTATGAGTTTATCCTGTGTTTTTGGTTCTTTTAAGGAGCGCTGATTTATTTGTTTGCCATATTTTTTTACAGTATGAGCTAATTTATTATATTTTCCTTTAATTATAAAATGAGGCAAAATAAACAGAGAACACGCAAGGCACAAAATAATACTGAGAATAGAAAAAAACGCGAGTTGATGATATCCTTGAACGCTGGAGAAGAAAAATGAGGCGAAAACGCTTATGGTTGTTAATGCGCCAATTATTAATGGCTTTGCAATGCTTTTAACCGCTTCCTGCCTGCTGTCTCCAATCCGCAGTGCTGTATAAACGTGAATTCCATAATCAACGGCAATACCTGCAATAACAGCCCCCATTCCGATAATAAAATAAGACAGCTTGTTAAGGATCAAGTTTGATATATTGATAGAAACAATAACAGATGCAAGTGGTATTAGAAAAATTATAATTGCACCCAGGTCTCTGAAAACGACTATGAATAATAAAATAAATGCTGTTGAGGCGATAATCAGCGTTAACCGGATGTCGCGTTTTATTACATCTTCATTACTGACAGTGTGAAGATGTCCGGCAATGATATCTGCTGAAATAAAGTCCGGCAGGATATTTAGACGATTATTTAAATATGATATCAACTTCCGGGAGCCGAATCCATCTGTGAGATTTATCGGTGTGTCAAGAATAAGCATGGCATGTTTTCTATCCTTGCTTATGAAATAACCATTCTCAACAGTTACTTCATAGCCGACAGAAGAATAGATTTTTTGCAGCGAACGCAAAATATTTGAGTATATTCCAAGTGGATCAGATCGAATAAAAGGAATTATTAGTGTGCTTGCCGGGGTTAAAAATTGCCTGTAATTATTTTGTAAACTTTCTTTTACTCCTGAAGGATTTATTTGTTTTTCAATTAGTAATAGATTCGGCTCGTCGATAAGTTGCGGAGCATACTTCAGGAGTTCGAGCATTTCTTCCACTACGTTGTTTTCAGGAATTCCGCTTATAACATCGGTAACAAGGGGCGGGCCAAGAGATTCCTCTATCTTTTTGACAGCAGCAATAAGGTCTTTTGTTGTATATTCGGAAGATTTTAGTCCAAGAGAGAGAATGACTTTATCCGAAAGATTGGATTCGCGCAGGAAACGGATGCTGCGGTAAACCTCATCATTCCCGGGAAGCATCAGTTCGATATTATTATCAAAACTAACTGATTTGAGTCCGATAACTGCTGCGATAATTACAACTGCTGTTAGAACCGCGACCAGCCATTTGCTTCGCTGAATACTGCCATATAAACGAAAGAAATGATCATCTAACACGCGGTTGAACCTCCCAAGCCGCGGCTTCAAGGGGGATATTTAACTGTGTATTGACGAATGTAAGGAGTGTGCTGTCACTGCTCTTTTCTTTGATATATATCTGGTGAATATAACGTTCATCATCCCTGAAAGTAACTGTTACGCTGTCAATGACATTGCCGACCGTTGTATTTTTTTTAGGAATAAATTTAAGAGAAGCAGGTTTTCTTTTAAGTATAATTATGTCGTAATCTTCTGTCATCGAGGTGTATTTGCCTGAAAACCAGTCTTTCATTTGTGAAATTGCAACCTGAAATGCAGGATTTTTAGCAAGAGATATTTTCTGAATTTTTTTCGTGTTTTCATCCCATTGAGATAGAATGTCGCCTTTTATAACCATGGAATAGCTTAAAGGCTCTATAATATGCCAGGCAAATAGTTCAGGTTTTTGAAGAAATATCATTCCTTTCAGTATGATTTTTTCTTTAAATACAGCGAGTTCTTTTTCCTGAACAAACTCGGTTTTAAGTGTACGTATTTCAGATGTGTTATCTTCGAGTCTGTGAAGGACTTCGTATAAATCCGGAGCAAGGTTTTTATGTGTTTTAATGCCGGATGTTTCAGCATAACAATCTATGGCAGGCATAACTAAAAAAAGAATAAGTAATAGAGCGGTCTTTTGCATTTATATACTCCTGGATTCAGATACCGTCCCCCTTATGCCTACGCAGGATTTGGTACTTTGTTGGAGGACATTCCTACTTGCAATCTCCTATTCGTTTACCACTGATCACCGTTGTGATGGTCTGGGGGCCCAGGCTGGTTTTGATGGTGCCTTGAAAAGTGTTTCCACTATATGTTATTTGGCCGGTGGTTTTCATTTTTTGACCCTGCTGTTCACATTCCATTTCCCAGGAAATCGTATCCCCCTTGGTTGTAAGGTTTTTAACCTTGCATCCCTGATTTGCGACATTCTCAGTATGCACAGGCTCCTGTTTGGTCATGCACTGGATAACTGTTTGAGGAGGGAGAGAAGAAGGCATTCCCGGCATTTCAACTTTCGATGTGATTTCATATTGGCCGGGCACAAAGTCAAGCGCCCATGATGTAGAAACCAACAGAAACATACTGAGCATCATCCCACAAATTATAGCAGTTTTTTTCGACATGATTTAACTTCCTTCACTTTTTAAATTTATTCATTTTTTAAGTTTAATATAAAACGTTAGTCGCATCAAGGATTTTCAACAAAATTCCAGATAACATCTATAGACTTTCAGATAATTAATTTCACAAGGCCAGAAGGAGGAAGGCGTATTAGTTATACGTCGACGACTGATAACACAGTGAAATTATTTATCTGAAAGTCTATATCATGCAACAGCCCGTACATATTCATATACAGGAACCTGAATTGTTTTGTGCAGTTTACTTTTTCCTTCAAGCACTTTATCAATATCTTTTGCAACTTTAGGTTTTATCACTATAAAAAAAGATAAGAATTGATACTCCGCAGCCTGCTGCAGGGCAGTTCATTCAATTGTTCTGCTTTACCAAGTCTCATGCAATTCGTTCAAAAACTTTTTGATAATTAGCCAGTTTTTCCACATGACCAAATCTATTAACCTTGGCAACATGCTTGAAATCATTGGTAACGAATATCGCATTGTTTACGAGTGCTAAGGCATGATATAAAGAATCGCTGAGTTCAGGATAACCACTTTTCGGATTTCCTGTGCGAGCGATTTCAATAGCTTTCATTCTGATAGCAAGACTCGGAACTACAACCAGCAATACTTTTTTGTTTATCAATTGTTCAATGTAGAGAAGATGCTGTTGAACTTTTTGTAAATTATCTAAATTCCCACAAAGAACCTCGGTTATTTCATCTAACAACAAACTTGGCGCTACAAGTTGAATTTTATTTGACCTCAGAAAACCACGTCCTTTGGGCGTGGTCAGAGTTCAATGGCTTTGCCAGTTGAACAGTTATATATTATTACTCCTATGTTGAGTTGTCCCCACAACTACTGACATAGGAGTAATATAATGAGCCGATTTAGAAAGTTATCACATTCCATCTGGCATTGCCAATATCATTTTGTTTGGGTGCCCAAATATCGTCTTAGAATACTTGAAGGCGAAGTAGCCTTAGAAGTATCTAACTGTGTACGTACTTTTAGCGAGCAAAAAAACTGTGAGATTGTTGAGCTAAATGTTCGAATAGATCATGTACATTTAATCGCTATGGTTCCTCCCAAGATATCAATATCGGATTATATGGGCATCATAAAGGGAAGAACAGCCATTCGTGTATTTAATAAATTTCGCAAATTGAAGAAAAAACCCTATTGGGGTAATCATTTTTGGGCCAAGGGTTATTGTGTTGATACTATCGGATTAGATCTTACATTCCACACCTTTTTTTGCATACACAGCCCAATTTTTTATTATATGATAACAGTAAGATAAAATAATATTGGTAAAATTTAAGAGAATTAAGGACTAAGGTATAGACAAACCCCTCCCCAATATGGCATATAGGCTAAAAATAGATATGTCATTAAAAGGGAGGGAATATGAGAGCGCCGCTTGAAGTTGAGAAAACAATTGAGAGGGAAAAGATAACTGCTTATGTTGTCAGCCACTTGCCAATCGTAAAAGCCTACGCTGTTAAGATAGGTCTTGTTGATATTATCAATCAGCTTATTCCCGGCAAGATGGATGTGGAGCCAGGGATAATCTTTCTGGGAATGGTTATGGATACGCTATCTGGGCGAACTCCTTTTTATCGATTAGATGAGTTTTTTCAAGATCAGGACACAGAACTGCTTTTAGGGAAAAGAATCAGTTCTGACAGTTTTTGCGATTATAATGTCGGCCGTGTTCTTGATAAAGCTTATGAGATTGGCTCCATCAAAATATTTACGGCAATTACCAAAAATGCTGTTGATATTTTTGATGTTAACACACGCCATGTGAGTTTTGACACAACATCGGTCAGTGTTTTTGGGGATTATGATCTATATTCGGATGAGAATCAAAGTCCAAGCTTAACAATAACTTACGGTCATAGCAAGAATCATCGTCCTGATTTAAAACAATTCCTTGTATCAATGCTATGCGTTGACCGCAATGTTCCGATTTTTGGTAAGACGGAAGATGGAAATGGCTCCGACAAAACGATCAACAACGAAATCCTTTCAAGTATTTCAAAACGGATGGCGGTGCATGGTCTGGAACCTGAAGCCTTTATCTATATTGCCGATTCTGCGATGGTAACAAAAAAGAACTTGCTGACCATAGGTGACAGTACTTTATTTATAAGTCGTCTTCCTGCCAGCTATAATGAGTGCTTGCGAGTTATTAAGGAAGCCATTGGAAAGGATCAATGGCAGGATTTGGGTGTATTATCCGCTACAAAGCCGACAGATAAGCGGCCTGCAGCTTACTATAAGGCTTATGAATCAGAAGTTAATATTCACAATAAAAAATATAGAGCCGTTGTTATTCATTCAAGCGCCCATGATAAGCGTCGTCAAAAACGCATAGAACGAGAGCTGAATGCAGAGCTTAAATCTTTGAACCACCAATGCAAACAGGCTGTCCAAAAAGACTTTTATTGTTTAGCCGATGCACTGGCCGCAAAAGAAGAGCTTGGAAAGACGAAGGCCAAATATTACATTGTCAATCTGGAAGTAGAAGAAAGACCAAAGTACAAAAGCGGGCGGCCAAAAGGAGGTGTTCGCAAAATCAAAGAAATGCTGTATGGCCTTTCTGTAACAGTAGTAAAAGATGATCAAGCGGTTTCAGAATTAAGAGAAAAAGCCGGTTGCTTTGTTATGATTACCAATGTTCCCCAAAAAGGTGAAGACAGCTACGATTCTAAAGCAATCTTAAAAGCTTACAAAGATCAGTATGGCATAGAACAAAACTTCGGGTTTCTAAAAGATCCTGTAATCGTCAACAGTATATTTTTAAAAAAGCCAGAGCGGATAGAAGTTCTTGGATTAGTTCTATTGCTTTCACTGCTGGTATGGCGTCTGATTGAAAGAGAAATGCGCCAGTATATTGAAAGAGAGAAACGGGATTTGCCCGGATGGAAGAAAAGAAGAACGACTCGCCCCACGACCTTTATGCTTACGACCAAATTTCAAGGAGTTATGATTATAAAAGTTGGCAATATCCGAAAACTTAATAAACCGCTTACGGAACAGCAAGGAGAGTATTTATTAGCGTTAAATGTAAATCCAGACGTATTTGTTAATCCAAGAGCAGGATAATTGATCCAAAACAAATTGTTTTGTTTAAAAACCATAGCTTAAAAACTAGAGAATAAATGTAATTTGGGGTGTTGAAAGTGAGTTAGATGCCGAAATGATACGCAAGTATGTAAAGTTTCAAGAAGATCAAGAACGCCGCGCTGAAACAAAACAGCTACGTTTGTTTTGATATTAACTGGGGACAACTTAACCTTGCCTCCTCAGGGGGCAAAAGGCAGTCTTATCCCCTTTTAGGGGTAAACTCAATACCACCCCCTCTGGGGGTGGATTCTTTATTTGCAATCGCATGAGATATCAACTGTCTGGCAGTTGCCTGTAATTGACGCCCGTATATCATTTCTAGAAAAACATTAGCATCCGGTACAATTATATTATTCATGGTTCTTTATTGCCCGCATTCGTCTTTTTGAACGAATTTGACGTAAAACTTCTGTAGGATCCTCATTCATTGAAAGTGTCGGTAGGCTGTGTAACTGATCAAGTAAACGCTGCTTTTCTGAATCAAGTGGAGCCTGCGCCGGGTAAGAACTTTCTGTACTTGCAGGAACCAAACGAGCTAAAGGTTTCCTTTTCCTTTCAATAGTAATAACATCGCCTTTATAAAACACTTCATCAAGCAATGTGCCGAATTGCCGACGTGCACTGGTAACACCAACTGTCCTTTGCATACCCCGCCTCCATCCTTAATAGGATTTGTAACCATATATGTCATATAAATTTTTATGGTTCAAAAAAATAGATTTGTCAACCATAAGGAAGTCATGTGATTTAGAGGAATCATTCAACTGGTCAAAAAAATTTCAACTGTACCCAAATTGGGGACAGTTGAAAATGAACGAATTCACTTTCCTTCACCTTGCTCCAATATTGCCGTGGCGTAGGACTGTCGGTTAGAGCGGCGATGATATCCACCACCGAATAATACCTATTCATCTTCGTGCCAAATTCTGCGAATTTTTTTACTCCGAAAAATAACGAGTTTGTTGGATTGATTATTTTGTTTCTCTTCCATTATAATTTCTCGTCAAACGCTTTTTGGATTTCCAGAAAATCTTTTATATCAGAACGAAGCAAACTTAAATCAAGACCATATTTTGGTGGCAGATCTACTGTCCGAACGTCACGATGCTGCAGTATCGCATCGGCTTGCTGATGATTACAACGAACTCGAAAAAGACTCAGGCCTGGCTGCTTAGGAATGGGGACGAAATAACTTCCCCAAGTAGGCGCATAGATTTGGGTCAAATTTGTTCGATCTCAAATCACAAAAGTTGATGGAATAGCTGGCTATTTTGATATTTTTGTGATTTGA
>Ga0255426_10089_pt1 | contig 18764 bp, 15 predicted proteins | sample ANMaggSeSYBR02J9_FD_182666 | JGI IMG/M metagenome (GOLD analysis project Ga0255426, IMG submission 182666) | Sediment cell enrichment communities from methane seep in Santa Monica Basin, California, United Staets - ANME aggregate JGI... | ecosystem: Environmental > Aquatic > Marine > Cold seeps >...
GGAACAACGTTAACCCACATTCTTCGGCTTAACTTTTTTCTGCGCCACTGTGACGTCAGGTGTCTCAGTGAGACTTCATCTGGGATTTTTCAAGCGAAAGATATGAACAAGTTAATGCGAATAAATCCATTAGTTAAATGCATAGCGGGGCACGAGGTTAAGCCTTTCGGAAATCTTGTCATAACCTATCCCGGGATTAGATTCATCACACTTTTGCGCGATCCGGTTCAAAGATATATCTCACAATACCATTACAATACGGAGAAACTAGGAAGCAATCTAAGCTTTGACGATTTCTTGAAAACCAAGAGGTCATTCAATAAACAGACACGAGCAATTGCGGGTTCAGAGGACCTTGTCACAGCCAAAGATATTCTTAATAGATTTTTTTTTCTTGTGGGTATCGTGGAGGAATTTGATGAATTCTTGATCCTCTTAAAGAAAAAGTTAGAACCGCTCAGGTTCAGACCTGGATATCGTGTTCAAAATGTCGCTAATAAGCACTCTCCCATGAGGAGAAGTATAGAAAAACAATTACATAAATATCATGAACAGATTATAGAACGTAATCTATTAGATATAGAATTATATAACTATGTGAAGAATGATGTCCTCCCCAAAGCAAAGAAGGAATATGGCCCGACCTTTGAGCATGATGTGGCCCAGTTTAAGAAATCCAAGAAAACGTATTCTCGGAACCTATTAAGATACTTGGACTATGTCTACAGAAAATGTTATTTTGGCCCGATACTTAAGACGATTAGAAAAGCTAACGGCCTGTAGCAAAAAGATGATCCCTATAATTATCAAATACAGTTTATTTGTGAAGCCAAGTTGAACTTATGCTTAGTAGTGGCTGTGTGACACGGATGACATGTTAAGTCAAAAAACCTCTTAAAAAAAGCTGGTTGTTTGTTGTTAGGCTCAGAAATGTACATTGGCAGATGATTTTCTACCGTGTGTGACAAAAAAAACTATACAACATGCAGTTCTAATTTCATTTGATCCCCCTATTATCACCAAAGATTACTCCTACACAAAACCGTATGAAATTTTTGAGAAAAGGCGATTCCATAGATGGCGGTCACTGATTTCCAAGAAAAGATGAAAGCTGCCGTGAAGCTGGTTCTTTATCTGCCTCATCTGCCTCTAGATTTTGTCTTTTGCAAGCTTCATGGCCTCAAATGGAGTAAAGATTGGCGACTGATGGGGTGGCCTCTGATTCAGAAGGCCAGGGGGGCCAAAATTGAAATTGGTCGGCGCTTCTTGGCTGTCAGTAAATCTCGATACAATTCTTGGGGCATTATTCAGCCCGTAATAATCAAGGCCAGACGCCCAGGATGTCTGATAAAAATTGGCGATGATGTAGGTCTTTCTGGATGTACAATAACGGCAATAAAAAAAATTATGGTTGGTAACGACGTATTGGTGGGCTCAGGTGTAATCATTGCAGACAACGATGCGCATTCGATTAATCCTGAGTGCAGGCGTTATAGCAAGGAGATAACAAGTGAACCCGTCATAATCAAGGATAACGTATTCATAGGCGCAAGGGCAATGATTCTTAAAGGTGTCACTGTCGGCTCGGGCGCAGTTGTAGGAGCAGGGAGCGTCGTTACTCGGGATGTACCTGACTATGCAATCGTTGCAGGTAATCCAGCAAGGGTATTCGGCGACAGCAGAAGGAAGTCGTAACAGAATGGCGCATAGATTAACGACACGCATTAAATCGTTCTTCAGGGGTAATTTCCCCTTCACTATTTGTGGCTTGATGGTCAAAAAATCGCAGAACATGACCTGTGAAGTTTCAACTATTATGACGTTTTCGAACATCAGTTCGATAATAATTTGGTGACTTGCTTCGTAATGGACCTATATACTGATAGAAAAAGGCGCAACATCAGCGTGCTATTTGTTGTTAATACATGGACACTTCGTGGTGCTCAGCTACAACTTCAGAGATTTATCCGGGCCTTACCTTGTTGGATAGACGCTAAGGTTTTCATTCTTAATTCTGAAGGTGGTGCATCCGCCAATGTCAGGCAACACAAGGAATACGAATTGTATTTCTGCCCCGGCTCTAAGCAGCTCAACGTTCTTAGAGCTGTAACGTTGCTCAAATTCTTATCCAAAGCGCAGCACGATGTTGTTGTTACACTTGGACTGGGAGCTGCACTGTTTCTTGGACGAATTTGTGCCGTTTTGAACGGGGTACGCGTGATTTACAGCACATTGCACACCGTTCAGAACCTTAATACGTCTGGCCGGTGGTATTTTGACCTCTTTAACAGAATGCTAAACGTCATGTTACCAAAGTTGCCTGGAAAAAGAATCCTGAGATTCATGCCTAACAGTTGTAAACTTGCTCATATTATCGGACCGGAAGCGGGCGATTACCCTATTAATACCATGTACAATGGGTTACTAATAAGCCCCTCGCTTGATATTTGTGAAGGAAAGGCAGATAAGGTCGCCAAAGATATCCTGGGACCTTTTGCTGAAAAAGATTTCATAGTCCAAGTAGGTGCATTGGAGCCAGAGAAAAATCACTTACTTGCTTTGCAATGCATGGAAATGCTCAAGAATGATTTTCCGGACCTCAAGCTGGTGATCGTCGGCGACGGGTCCTTACACGAACATTTAGCCAGGTGGGTGGAAAGTCATGGGTTAGCCAAGACCGTTCTTTTTGTAGGAAATATAAAGCAAGAAGAAGTAATGCATATAGTGGGCACGGCGCGCGTGTTTGTTCTAACATCTAATACCGAGTCGTTTCCGAACGCTTTAGCAGAGGCTCAGGGATTGGGTATACCCGCTGTGTCTTTCAATGTCGGTGGTGTTCCCGAAATTGTCGAAGATGGTTTAACTGGGTATGTGGTGCCCCCCGGAGATAGAGAGGAGTTTATAAGACGGTTGACTCAACTAGTTGAGAATAAAAGCATTGCACAACAGATGGGAGAGAAGGCTCGGAAACGGACTATAGAACGGTTCTCCATGGGGAAAAAAGTAGATAGATTCCTTGAGCTTGTGAAAGAAGATTTGGATGTCCTTTAAGGAAGATAAATCTCTAACGCACTGTACACAAAGACATAGTTTTATGAAAATTTTAGTTTTGTCTGACTATATTGAAAACTATGCAGAACCAAATTCATTCAGAATCCGCTACTTAAGCGCTTATAAGATGGCTGAAAAGGGCCATGACGTTGTTTTCATATCGCCCTCAAACAAGCTTATGACTACCACTAGTAAGACTATCAACGACAGATTAAAAACAGTGACCACGCCAGGCCTTTTCCCTATCCGAATGAGAACAGGTGGGTTCAGTATTCTTGATGCTTTTTACAAGACAAGAATTGCTTTACAACATAATTTTGATATTATTCAGGTCACTAACGGACATCGGCCTGCTCAATTCATACCATGTCTGATAGGAAAATATTTAAAAAAAGCAGTCATCGTTGACGAATGTTGGGAATGGCTCGGGAAAGGAGGTTATGCTGATAACAGAAAGGGGATAGCGGGTAAAATTGTATCTTTTTATGATAGACGGTTTGAACTGACATTTAAAGATTTCTATGATCAAATCATTACAATATCCACCGTCCTCAAAAATAGATTCAGCAAGAAACATAATGTAACTGTGCTTCACGGGGGTACAGAAAATAGCAAACTGGAAGAATATGACATCTATGATGCAAGAAAGGAAGTGAATCTGGATTCGAATTCGTTCATTGTTGGCATAAGCAACGTGATTCCGGCTGACCACGAGGATAATCATATTTTTTTCAAAGCATTTGAAAGATTGTGTCAAGAGTATAGCAATGTTTTCCTTGTTGCTACAGGATCTGATAAATACTATATTGATGAAATAAAAAGAACTTACTCCTTTGCGGATAGAATTATCTTCACAGGGTGGGTTGCATTTGATGTTTATAACAAATACTTAAGCTCTTGTAATATATTCGTTCTTCCCTATAGAAACAATCCTATCAATGCAGGAAGATGGCCGAATAAAATCGGGGATTATCTGTGTTTGAACAGGCCGATTATTACCAACCCTACTGGAGATATTAAGGCCATCTTTCAACGCTATAAAGTCGGATTGCTTTGCGATGAAACACCTGAAGGTTTTTATGACACATTGAGAAAGATGCTGAATAAGGAGATAGATCTGAACTTGTATACCAGGGATACTTTGTATGTAGCCAATGAAATACTATCGTTCGATAAACGCATAGATAAGTTTCTTGATATATTTGAAGAAACGGCAAAGAAGGTAAAACCTCAAGTATAATATTCTGGCTTTTGCCAACAATATATTCGTCGAAAGAAAGAAAACAAAATGAACCAACTCACCCAAAAATTAAAAAATGGAAAAATGCAGATTGTAGAAGTTCCACTCCCTTGCCTGCAACATGGTCAGATCTTGGTTAAAAATCTTTACTCTTTAATAAGCGCTGGAACAGAAACAAGTACGCTTAAAACCGCCAGGAAGGGGTATATTGGCAAGGCAAAGGAGCGGCCACAACAGGTAAAACAGGTTATCGATACTTTGAAGACCCAGGGAATCACGCAAACTTACAGAGCTGTTATGAAAAAGTTGGATGCTTACTCCCCTCTTGGCTATTCCTGTGCTGGTGAAGTCATCGGTCTGGGTTCAGATGTAAAAGGCTTTTGTGTTGGAGATGTAGTTGCCTGCGGCGGTTTCACTGCATCCCATGCAGAAGCAGTTTGTGTTCCCGAAAATCTTTGTGTCAAACTACGGCCAGATACAGACCTGAAGCAGGCAGCTTACAACACATTAGGAGCCATTGCGTTACAGGGTGTCAGACAAGCGGATCTCCGGCTTGGTGAAACCTGTGCTATTATCGGGATGGGGCTGCTGGGACAACTCACCGCTCTCCTTCTCAGAGCCTCGGGTATCAGGACGGTAGGCATAGATATTGATCCTGTGATGATTGATATTGCCGAAAAGCATTGTCTGGACCTTGCCCTGTACCGAGAAAAAATTGGTATCGAAAAAAAAATCTTGCAATTTACGGAAGGCTTAGGATGTGATGCAGTCATCATCACCGCAGCTTCCAGCTCTTTAGATCCTATTAATTTTGCAGGCGCTATTTCCCGAAAACGGAGCACCGTTGTTGTGGTTGGCGCTGTACCTACCGGCTTTGATCGCGAACCCCATTTCTATAAAAAAGAATTACAGGTAAAGATGTCCTGCTCCTATGGGCCTGGAAGATATGATCCGAACTACGAAAATAAGGGGCTCGATTATCCTCCTGCTTATGTTCGCTGGACCGAAAACCGCAATATGCAGGCTTTTCAGGAGTTGATCTACTCACAAAAAATTGATGTGTGCTATCTTACCACCCATATTTTTAAGCTTGGTGAAGCGCCAGCAGCTTATGATTTGATAATGGCCAAGTCCGAACCATTTATTGGCATCCTGATTGAATATGACATAACAAAAAAGTTAGAAAGAACAAAAATCAGAGTTAGCCCGCAACCTGCAACCCGCAACCCACAACCCGTTTCGATTGGTTTTGTCGGCGCTGGTTCCTACGCCCAAAGCCACCTGTTGCCCAATATCCCTAAAAACAAAAAGGTTTCTCTCAAGGGAGTGATGACCGCAACTGGTACCAGCTCCTGTTCAGTTGCGAAACGCTATGGTTTTGAGTTTTGCACGGGTAATGAAAAAGATATCCTTGAAAACGAAAATATTAACACAGTCTTTATTGCCACTCGTCACGATTCACATGCGGAATTTGTTCTAAAGGCTTTAAATGCAGGAAAAAATGTTTTCGTCGAAAAACCTCTCTGCCTTACGGCTGAGGAGCTTAGTCAAATAGTTGATTTGCTAAATAGGCAAACTGATATTTCAAATGGAAATGCTACTCAACAACTTGACAACTCAACCAATCACCCAATCCTTATGGTGGGATACAACCGACGATTTTCTCCTTTAGCGCAAAGGATGAAAGAGGCATTCGGCACGGGTCCCATGTCCATGCTCTACCGGATCAATGCGGGTTATATATCTGCTGATACTTGGATTCAGGACACCGAGTTCGGAGGAGGGAGAATTATTGGAGAGGTCTGTCATTTCGTAGATTTTTTGACATTTATGAATGGTTCGCCTCCTATTTCTGTTTATGCAGCAGCCATGACGTATCCGAGTAATTCGAATGATACCCTAAACGTTTCGTTGCGGTATGAGAATGGGTCCATTGGTACTATTTCCTACTTCGCCAATGGGGACAAGAGCATGCCAAAGGAAAAAATAGAAATTTTTACCAATGGATGTATCGCTGTTTTGGACGACTTCAAGCGCCTCACCATTCATGCCCACGGAAAGAAAAAAGTAAAGAAAATGATAAGCCAGGATAAAGGGCAAAAAACTGAGATTAAGCACTTTATTGAAGCCATACTTAATGGAACAGGTGAAGTAATTCCTTTTGAGGAAATTTACAGCGCTTCATTGGTCACCTTCAAAATTATTGAGTCAATCCGCTCCAGAGGGTGTTTGAAAGTGTAGGAAATTTGAATCCTCAAGGAATGAATAAGGAAGTTTAGCATATGGTCACGAAGAAAGACTCAAGTCTGTTAAAAAAGACTCAAACGCCACGATCTTCTGAGCGCCTGTGGATCAAGAAAAAGCTATTTTGGATCGCGTGCATTATTATCGCGGTATTTGCTGTGTACCTTGCATGGGACTACCGTGGCCCGTTGGAGATACCGCTTCAACCAGATAACGCATGTGGGATTCCCTGCCTGAGAGCCAAAGATCTTTTAGTACAGGGCCATGATATAGATGGCCATCTGTGGGCAACGCGCGGAATGGTAGCGTATCGACTCCAGGAGGGCGAGAGTAAGTTTGCCCGCCAGTACCATATTCCGACGGGGTTTTCGATCTTCTGGCTCCGAAATTTCTCCATAGTTCGCCGCGTTACATTAAGGCCTGAATGTGTGGAACTTCTACCAATCTCTGAGGGAGAGGCTTGCGCAATGTCGGCAGGTCGCATGTGGTATCGTCCCGCCAATGGGGAAGATTTCGAGGAAACGCTGACTTTGCCACATTATGGCATCTTCACAGGACAGGGGGTGCGGAATGATGGCCTGGCAAGACTGAGCGACGGCACGATCCTCTTTGGAGAATATTTCACGAACAGAGATCGGACTAACGTTTGCATATACTCCAGCGAAGATAACGGTAGTACCTGGCAAATCGCTTACGACTTTTGTCCTGGTCAAACCAGGCACGTGCACTCCATCCAAGAGGACCCGTATACAGGAAAAGTGTGGATTTGCACGGGCGACCATGACAAAGAGTCGATGGTTGCGTGGAGCAGTGATGGCTGCAAAACCCTCAACCCCATTGGTCAAGGAAGTCAGATATGGCGCGTATGCCAACTAGTCTTTACAAAGGATGCTTTGTTCTGGGGAACTGACACAGGGAGAGCCGCGGTCTCCGGAATATACAGGTGGGATCGGACCACCCATGAGCTTACCAAGCTTATCGATGTGCCGGGAGAAATGTTTTATGCAACGAGACTATCCGGTGGCACGATCGTCATGAGCACCGTTTGCAATGGATCAAAAAATGAAAAGGATGAGAAGACTCGACTCTGGATCGTCACACACGGTAAGAATGTAGACTCGATCGTCTGCGGCACGCGGTCAAGTACCAGAAAGTTCGCCAAATTGCGTTTTCAACGGGATCAGGGCAGTGATTCCTTGTATTTGACTTGTCTGAATCAGCAGGAATACAACGACGGCGATTTGATAGTCATATCAGAAAAGGTGCTCAGGGCGGCCGCTGAGGACGTTCGAACTCTGCCGCCCACTGGCTAAATCCCGTTTGTTGCCGTCCTCCACCGTAGGTGCTATTGAAAATCTGGATCGACTTAACTAATTCTCCCCATGTAAATTTTTTCGGGGGCATGATCATGGATTTGCAGAAAGATCATGATGTATTGCTCACATGTCGGCCACTTGCCAATACTATCGAACTTTTGGACATTCATGCCATCCCCTACCACATAATTGGAAAACACTACGGGAAAAGCATTGTCAATAAGACCCTTGGGTTCATTATTAGGATATGCCAACTGCTTGTTTTTCTCTGTGGGAAAAACATCGACGTAGCAATATCTCATAGTTCATTTTACTCTCCTGTGGTGGCGTGGCTTCTCGGAATTAGAAGCATATATTTGAATGATAACGAACACGCTGAAGGAAATAGGGTTTCTTTTGTTTTTGCTGATAAGATAATGATGCCGGAATTCGTGAACCTAAAAAATATTAAAAAACAGTGGGCTAGGGAGAAAAAAATTATTCAATACCCTGGGGTTAAGGAGGGTGTCTACCTCTGGCATTGTAAACCAGCTACTTCTAATACCTTCGAATTCGACGATAGAGAAAACAAAAAGGTTATCTTTATCAGGCCTGAGCCATGGACGGCGCAGTATTATCAGGGAGAGACCAACTTTATTGATACACTGTTGCTGGAACTGAAGGATACCGCCAAGATAATGTTGCTGCCTAGGGGCGATGTACAAAAAGGCTATTACAGGCAGGATAAATTTGTCGGGATTACCGTCCTTGAAAAATCGATCAGTCTAACCGACATCATGGCGAATTGTGACCTTTTCATAGGCGCGGGCGGCACTATGACCCGGGAGGCGGCGGTGCTTGGTATTCCTACCATCTCCATTTATCAGGATAAACTCTTAGATGTAGATAACTTTCTAATTGAGAAAGAATCCATGATCCATAAGAAAAAACTTGATGTGGAATTTGTAGTGAACTTTCTGGAAGATAGGGGCAAAAGGCCGCCTGATAAGGAGTTGTTGGATAAAGGTAAGGAAGCATACGAATTGATCAAGAAAATACTGCTGAATAATACATTTTAATGGAGGGACTTAGTTGATGCTTAGAGCAGGTTTTATTGGATTTGGCAGGATGGGGATTACGCATTTTTCCATCCTCAACACTCACCCTTTGGTACAAATTGCCGCGGTATGTGATCGGTCAAGTACTATGTTGAACGCCATAAAAAAATATACGGGCATTCGAATCTATTCTGACTACAGGGAAATGATCAACGAAGAGGCGCTTGATTTTGTAATCATTTCCACCCCGAGTGATTCACATGCAGAAATCATACAGAGTGCCGTTGATAATAATTTGCATACCTTTACCGAGAAACCATTTGCTCTGACAGCGGCCGAGGGGCGGGAAACATTGGCCCATCTTGACAACAAGCCCCTGGTGAACCAGGTGGGCTATGTTAATCGTTTCAACGAGGTCTTCATGGAGGTTAAGAAACTGCTTGAAACTGGCGTGATTGGTGAGGTCAAAAATTTCAGTTCGGAGATGTATGGGGCTACTGTGTTGAAAGATTCGAAGTCGAGCTGGCGAGGTAAAAGAAACACGGGCGGAGGGTGCATGTACGAATTTGCATCACACTGTATTGACTTGGTCTTGTACCTGTTAGGACAGCCGGATAAAGTAGTGGGCAGCATTATGCAGAGCATCTACTCTTCCGATGTGGAAGATCTGATCAGTTCGACTTTCATCTACGAAAATGGATGTACCGGCACGATTATGGTCAACTGGAGCGACGAAACGTTTCGTAAACCCACCAATATTGTCACGATTTTTGGTACGAAGGGGAAAGTTGTTGCGGATAAACACGTATATAAAATATTTTTAAAGGAAGCGGATCAGGCCAATGGGTTTCACCAGGGTTGGAATACCCGCTACATTACCGATTTTGCCAAGAGTGTCCGTTTTTATGTCAGGGGGAATGAATTCAGTCGCCAGTTGGATTATTTTGTTGATTGTATCGAGCAAAAGCGGACAGACAATGTTGCAAGTTTTGCCGAAGCGTTGAAAACCGATGTCGTGATGGAAGAAATTACCAGTGATGCGGCCCGGTCACTGGCAGCGGAGGATGTCGGGGCGCAGATCTCACCGATTTTGCCCAAGCGCACAAGGCAACTATCCGTATGGAGCAAGTTCTTAAAATTAATTGGGAGAAAATACCGATAAGGAAATGAAGAAAAAATCATCACGAAAACACGAAAGCACGAAAGCACGAAAGAGATAAGTATGACTGATTACAATAACTTCAGCGAAATGTGCCTTAGAACTATAGAAACCAAAAAAGAAAAACATCAGTTTGAGGAATTAAGTAAGAAGATAATTGGCGCTGCAATTAACGTCCATAGAGAACTTGGACCAGGCTTTTTGGAAAGCATTTATGAAGAAGCATTAAAAATTGAATTGCCACGACTCGGACTTCATTATGATAGTCAAAAAGAGATAATGATAAGGTATCTTAGTGTGGAGGTCGGGCTGCACCGCCTTGACCTGCTGATAGAAAACGTAATTATCGTAGAATTGAAGGCAGTAAAAGAGCTTGCCGACATTCATTTTGCCCAACTGAGATCTTATCTTAAAGCTACCGGCTTGAAAGTGGGCCTGTTACTTAATTTTGCAAAACCCACCTTAGAAATAAAAAGAGTGGTTAACTAATTTTCGTACTTTCGTACTTTCGCGATTTCGTGATTGTTTTGAATTCTAAATGCAAAAGTCCAATTTTATAAGCAACAGGGAGAAGAAATGATGCTTGATCGGGTTATTTTTGGTGATAATCAGTTTTTTGGGATTAATCACATGTCTGAGGAGAAAGCCCAGGCACTTGCTGAAAAGTTCAGGGATCTAAAAGCAATAACTGATGTCATTGATATCGCGTATGATTGTGGAATCAGGGCCTTTATGCTCAATACCAATGAAAGGGCCAAAGATATTTGCGATCATCTACGCCGAAATCCCTCCCGATATGCTGATTTGTGCCTCTATCCGTCCATGCCATATGCCCATAAGTATGCCACAGCAGTAGCTGAAAAAGGAATTTTTGGCGCTCTCAAGGACTCTGTTTTGGCAGACAGCAGCGCAGGAAACATTGTCGGCATGCTGACAAAGGGAGGGGCTTCGCTGTTTGATAAAGATATGATCAAGGTGATGCAATTGTTGATAGATATTGAAATGAAGATATTTCGTGATCTGAATGTCAAGGTTATTTTTTTGCAAAATATTGTCACAGATCTTTTATTAGGCTTCGGGGTGAAGGAAGTGTTCGTCGCTTTTGCGTCCTACATTAAGGAAAAATATGGGGCTGAACCGGGGTTCGTCACCATGAACATGCCACGGATGGTTGATCTTTTACTCGATTGTGGCATTGAGAACCCGATTGTATGCTCGGCCATTAATAAAGCTGGTTATTTCATGAATCCTGACAGTGAATCGTATGAAGAAACCCTGAATGACAAACCCTTTCGACCGATTGCGATGTCTGTCTTAGCGTCCGGAGCTGTTAAACCCAGAGAAGCCATTGAATATGTCTGCGGGCTTCCGGCCATACAGTCCATTGTCTTCGGTGCCTCCAGCAAACAACATATTGTTGAGACCAAAGAATTGATAGAGGCCTATTCCTAAAAGAGAATTAGCCACAGACCCACGCAGACAGCCGCAGACATTTTAGCCGAGCGACCCGCCCGCTTCGCCTGAGTGCTCGCGATGGCGGGCAGGCATGCTCGGCCAAAAATCATCATCGCTTCGCGAGATATGTCCACTTTTTGCGAGTATTAACAAAATTACCGGGGTGAAAGTACTGTACCTGTGTTTGAGCTGAAAAAACAAGGTACTTAGTTTACCCGAGGGGCATGACACTTAATAGTTCCGTCTTGGGCGGAAATATTAGTATGCGTCCGCCTGCGTGTGTCTGTGGCCAATTCAACAATCGGAGACATCGTGAATCTAACCTGGTATCTGAACCGACTAAAAAAGATGAGCTTGGCCGAAGCCTTAAAGCGGTTCAAAGAACATCTGGGCATCTATTACTCTCGGATTAAATATCGTGATCCGTCCCAATGGCCGTATCAGCGTTTTGCTCGTGATGATATTGCGTTAGTGCTTCACCCCTTGCCAGGCGTTCCTGCAACTGATGACTGGAAACATTACCGGATTTACAATACTGAATTTGATCTTACAGGGCATATCGACTGGTATTTCTCTGATAATCGTGGCAAACGTTGGCCTGCGTGTCATTATGCCAGGATTAACTATCGCCCTGGCAATCCCTATGGGGATGTGCGTGTTAATTGGGAGTTGAGCCGTCTCCAGTTTCTGCCGACTATGGCTACTACCGATGAGGCTTTGGCCAAAAACATACTTGCAGATTGGCTGATAAAAAATCCGTATCTCCATGGACCGGCGTACCCGGCTTCCATGGAGGTGGCCCTGCGATGGATATCCATTTACTGGGCATTATGTCTGTTCAAGAAACCTCTCGATGAGTCTTTCATCAACAGTCTATCCGGCGTGGCTATTGCCTCAGGGAAGTTCATTGAAAGCCGTCTTTCCACGCATTCATCTGCCGGAAACCATCTAATTGTCGAGGCAGTGGGCCTATTCTGGATCGGCAAAGCGCTTCAAGAGGAAAAGATCGGGAAAAGATGGTCAAGAAAGGCGCGAGAGATCTTATGGGAGCAGTCTCTGATGCAATTGAATCCTGATGGTACCAATCAGGAGCAATCCTTCTGGTACCTTGGTTTTGTTCTTGATGCACTCTTTCATTATATTCTACTTGAAGATAGAGAAGTCATTCCCAAGCAGGTTCTGCAGCGCATCCAGAAAGCGACTGAGTTCGTGCATGAGATGATCTTGCCGGATGGTTCCTTTCCTGATTATGGTGACAAAGATGACGGGGTTGTTTTTCGCGTTAACGGTACTTACAAAGAATCGCCCTTTCCGGGCCTCCTTAATATCGGTTCTTTTTTTTTTAACCGATCCGAGTGGCTTAGGGATTGCTCTAATGCTGTTAAGCGCCTTGAGTTCTGGACCGGTAGAATGCCGAAACATCCAGGTATACCGGAAACAAGCATTAATGCGGTCGTGGCTTCTGATACACCACAGCTTAACACCTATGCTGATGGCGGAATGACTCTGATGAAATGGGGCAATGGTCGGCTTTTATTCAGACATGCCCAACTGGGGCTTGGGAATACCTGCGGCCACGGCCATGCAGACGCCCTTTCAGTATTATTTTCTTGGAACAATATTCCGGTCTTGATTGACCTCGGCAGTGGGCAATACAACGGAAACCAGGATATACGGAATTTCTTCAGATCAACCATTGCCCACAACACAATCGAAATAGGCGAAGAAAGCCAGGCGAAAATTGTTGGCCCATTCTTGTGGGAGAAATCGTATGAAACTTGCTTGACCGAGGCAGAGAAGACCCCCTCCTTTTTTGCTGAGGCCTATCACACAGGTTATAAAGAGAGATTTGGCATCATCCACAAGAGGAGAATTGAATGGCTTGCACCTTATCAGATCGAAATTGGAGACGTTTTTCCCGGTTTTGGCGGAGTGAGATGCAAGGGTGGTTTTCATCTGGGGGCTTGTAAGGCAATCGCCAACAAAGGGAATTCGGTCGAAGCTGAGTTTGATGATTTTATCTTCTCCATCGCGTTTCCATCCGATTTTACAGTCGAGATTTTTCATGGTTCAGAACATCCATTTATGGGATGGCGCTCAACAATTTATGGAGCCTGGGAACCGATTTATTCAATAGTCTTTTCTTTTCAACTTTCAGAAGATTATCATTGTAAAACCATCTTAAAGATAGTTGAGAATTATCAAAAGCTGATGTCGGATTCTACGACGTTCCAATAGAAGGAAACCTTGTGATGAAAGTATTATTAATCAGCTGGTGCACGTCCAAATTTCATGAAGATTGCGCCAGTATATCGAGAGGCTCCTAAGCACGATCAAATGGAATGTAAGATCGTTCACACCGGCCAGCATTACGATTATGAGATGTCACAGGCGTTTTTTGAAGACCTGGAAATTCCAAAACCTGCCTTCTTTCTCAATGCTGGCTCCGGCTCGCACGCATACCAGACTGCCAGGATAATGGTAGGATTTGAGAAGCTGTGCGAGGAAGAAAAACCTGATATAGTCATTGTTGTGGGAGATGTGAACTCCACTTTGGCGTGTAGCATCGTGGCCAAAAAGCTATTGATCGAAGTTGCCCATATTGAGGCAGGGCTCAGAAGCTTTGATCTTACCATGCCGGAAGAGATTAATCGGATGGTGACCGATGCGATTTCTGACTATTTTTTCGTCACCGAAGAAAGTGCTGTTACGAATCTATTGAAAGAAGGGAGATCGCCTGACACCATCCACTTTGTCGGTCATGTAATGATAGACAACCTGCTCTATCAGATACAACAATTAAAAATGTATGACTGCACCCGGTTTTCTACTTATAGTCTTAAGGGAAACGTAAACGGTTATATCTTCCTTACCCTTCATCGCCCGTCTAATGTTGATTCAAGAAAAACCTTTGAGGGCATCGCAAAGGCATTAAATTCTATCGCTGAGGATAGGCAGATATTTTTCCCTGTACACCCAAGGACCAAAAAGATGATGGAGCAGTTTGATATAAAGCTGTCCGACAATATTGAACTCCTGCCCCCTTTGGGTTTCAAGGAGTCCTTATTTCTTTGGAAAGATGCATCCGTTGTAATGACCGATAGTGGAGGCCTGCAGGAAGAAACCACGGCTATGGGCGTGCCGTGTGTTACGTTGCGTGAGAATACTGAAAGGCCGATTACTATTGATATGGGGACAAATATGCTGGCTGGCAACACAACGGAATCAATCCTTGATGCGTACAGGGCAAGCATTGAGAAGAAAGGGAAGTCATTCTCAGTACCTCCCAAATGGGACGGAAGAGCGGCTGTGAGAATATGGAAAAAACTTCTGCGTGGGTTAAAAGTCAGGTAGAAAAGCAACCGAGCGGTGTTTGCTTATCGGCTGTGGAGGTAATAATGAAAAAATGCACGAAATGTATCTTACCAGAAAATTATCCAGGAATAACCTTTAATGAATCAGGTACTTGTAATCACTGCATCGCTCATAGAGAAAGAAAATATCGCGGAGATGATGCCTTGAAAGAGAAAATAAGTTCTTTTCTTAAAACAAAAAGAGGCAGAAATAGAGACTATGATTGTGTACTTGGGTTAAGTGGTGGAAGAGACAGTTCTTATTTATTATATTACCTTGTAAAAATACTTAATTTAAGGGTACTTGCGTATTCTGCTGATAATGGTTTTATTCCGGAACAAACAAAACTGAACATGAAAAATATGTCAAATATATTAAATGTAAAACTTCAGATCGAAGAACATGAGCATCTAAAAAAATGTATCAAACACCATATGTTATCATGGATGCGTAAGCCCTCGCCTGCAATGGTAGGAATGTTATGTATGGGTTGCAAGTCCGCTATTGATCTTGGACTTCTCAGTTTCGCAAGAAAAAATAAAATTCCAATAATTATTGGGGGCGGGACTCCTTTTGAAGGTCAAGGCTATAAAGTTAACATGATGAAACTTAATCCTAATAGTAAGAGTAAATACTCATTTATAGCCGGATCGTTATATCAAATCATTAGAAATCCACAATGGGTATTAAATTCAACGTGTTTACTTGTTCAATTCAAAGAATATTATTATCATTATCTAAGGAAAGCTGCGAAAACCAAAGAGTTGTTATATATTGCACCATTTCGTTATCTTAAAAGGTGGGAGGAGAAAGAAGTAATATCAACGCTCGAAAATGAATTAAATTGGAAGAGAAATACCGACACAGAATCTACATGGAGAGGAGATTGTGATATTGCTTTGTTGAAATCATATTTGTACAAGAAATGCCTTGGGTTTAATGATAAAGATGACGGCTTGAGCAGTTTAATAAGGGATAAGCAGATTACTCGACAGGAAGCACTGGAGAGAGTATATAAAGAGGGGGAAATTCCCGAAAAAGTAATAAGAAGGATTTTTGACAAGCTTGGACTAAAGTATTCTGATCTATCAATTGCATTGAAAAAAATACGAAATGCCTATTTCTGTGAGTAGTTACAATTTAAAGTATTCTGTCGCTTTTTCCCCTTATAGCCTTAGCCTTGATGGTTTTTTATGCACCCCATTATTTGGTCTATACCGAAAGCAAACTTAGATCCGATGGCATTATTCTTTTACTAAATCCCGATCTTGAAGCAAGCAAAAAGGAAGTTTACCGACTAATCACGGTACTGTATTCAAGCCATCTGATCATTCCTGTCTACGGCAAAGTTTTGAAAGCACGAGACAGTGGAGCCTTACCTCCAATGAAACGAAGGCCTTCAATCCAATATAGTTCAACGAGGGAAAAGAAAGATAAAGATAACTACCGAGCTCAGGAAGATACGGACCTGGAGGTGTTGCACGCCAAAGCCATGATGGATAGATTCGGCTTCAAGTCAGCTGACTTTTTGAGTTCACCGTATCGCATTAGAAGAAGAAAACTTATTGCTCGTAGAGTTTTTGACGGAGGATTCTATGATCTTTCCTTTGTTCCAAATCGCTATATGGAAAATTGCGACCTGTGCGGTTAGCCATTAGCTGTCAATCGTCATCTCTCCAAAATCTGTTATAATCAGAAATAATGTAGGAGCGGTTTTAACCGCGACCTATTGATGCAGATCACTAACAAATGTAAATTTACTCATATATGGTCGGGGTTAAAACCCCTCCTACAAGGCAGTATATTCCCAAATGGGAAACTTATTTAAACCTCAATCCTAACCGCACAGGTTAAAAGATTTTGGTTTCGAGCAATTGCCTTTCAAAAGATTCGGTCAAAACTCCGCATTTTACTACTGCATGCTGATTTCTTTTTTTCTGTTCGAGACCTTCAAAGAAGACGTAACAGCAAAAGTAATACCGATAACAAGTTATGCCACATCTGTACGCCGAAAGATAGTCGATATCGCAGCCAAAATTGTAGAAAAAGGCCGCACAATCACTTTAAAACTATCTCAATCGGCCATGCAAGCCCTTAAGTTTGATCTACTGTGGGCCAATTGCCAGAATCCACCCCCCATCCTGGCTTAAAATTTATTTCTTCATCCCCAATACAGGCTACCAACGTAAGGCGGGACAGCCCGCCAGCCAGTAGGGGCGGGTTTGAAACCCGCCTCTACTCTTGATTGCGGAATTGCTATAGGGACAAAATGGCGGAAAGTGTCCCGCTTTATGTTGGTAGCCCCAATACACAATAAAAATTAAACAGCAAATGGTGAGGTATGCTCAAAATTTAGCATAAATGTCGCTAAGTTCAAGAAAAGTGACCACTTATTGCAATTTTCGAGCTTTTCCCAAGTACTGCTGAAATAATACGCCTTCCGCTTACCGAAAAAGATATTTTGACTTAAAATTGTTGCTTGAGTAGAATGTTCTGCATCATAAAATGCGGTTCAGCTTCAAAATCGCTCAATTTAGGTAGTATAGAAATCTTCATTTTATTGAACATTAAATCAACAGGTTATAGAAAGTTAGCCCGATAGGGCGCTAAGTTCACATGGAAGACTTGCCGGCGGACAAGGATGTCCAAGTTTAGGCGGGCAAGATGAGAAGATGTGAGAATCGGAAGAACATGTTTAGTGGTAAACGATTATCAGTTTATAGTTGCTTACCGTGGTTTGGAGAGGTAAGATAATGCATGATCAGAATTTCAAGAACCTGATTCTGGACTATCCTGTGCAGGCGCTGGAATTTTTTGCAGGGAAAGAAGCTGGATCAGATTTATCAGAAGCCAGGATAGTTCCTGTACGCCAAGAACAATTGATGGATCGGCTGGGGGATCGTTTTCGTGAGCTGGACACGCCGCTTTTGGTGGAATGGTCAGATGGCCGGAGGGAAGCCATTCTGTTTGTGGTCGAAGAAGAGACCAAAACCAGCCAGTTTTCAATATACCGTTTAGCCCACTATTGTCTGGATCTGGCGGAATTGATGGGAACGGATCGTGTGGTTCCGGTGGTGATTTTTTTAAGGACGGGAAACCAGCGGAGCTATCTGCGATTGGGCAGTGATTCGTGTGCCTATATGGAATTTCGATATCTGATGTGCAAGCTCAAAAGCCTGCCATCTGTTAGATATTATGACAGCGACAACATTGTTCGCGGTTGAATTTACCCAACATGGCCTATCCGCCGGAGGATCGTCTTGAGATGTATCTAATGGCGCAGACTGGACTGGCCCGGCTTGAGACGAATCCGGAAAAGCAGCGAAAGTATGCGGACTTCATTGACTTTTATGCCGATTTGAGCGAAGAGGAAGTCATACGCTATCGTGATAGCTATTTAAGCGAGAAAGGAGAAATCATGGGACTGGTAAGTGTACTTAAAGAAGAAGGCAGGCAGGCAGGAAGGCAGGCAGGAAGGCAGGCAGGAAGGAAGTTACAATACATTGTATTCTGTAATGCAGACCATGAGAAAGAACGGGATTGCAGATGAGAATATAGCAAAAATGATGAATTTGGATCTTTATATTGTAAAAAAGGTTCTCAATAGAGAAGAAATTGAAATTCCGTTAAATCTTTTGTAAGTTCATGGTATAGAATTTCCATTTTATCAACTATTAAATCAATAGGTTGTAAGAAGTTCGCCCAAAGGGCGCTAATTAGTGCCTGAACGAAAACCCCTGTTTTCGGTCAGAAATTCGAAATTCGAAGCACGAAATACGAAACAATGACCAAAATACGAATTTTTTAATGACAAAAACATTGTATTTCCAATGTGTTAGTTTTGGTCATTTTGTCATTTGGTATTCGAATTTGTTTCGGATTTCGGATTTCGATATTCGAATTTTGTC
>Ga0255426_10090_pt1 | contig 18736 bp, 17 predicted proteins | sample ANMaggSeSYBR02J9_FD_182666 | JGI IMG/M metagenome (GOLD analysis project Ga0255426, IMG submission 182666) | Sediment cell enrichment communities from methane seep in Santa Monica Basin, California, United Staets - ANME aggregate JGI... | ecosystem: Environmental > Aquatic > Marine > Cold seeps >...
CCGTCTTCCCATTTATTTTTTAGTTGTGTGACAGTAGATATACTAATTTCTCTTTCTACCGGGTTATAACCAGTGTAAGCACTATCATATCCAAAGTGCAGCCAGTTATCAGTACAACCCTCACCGGATTGAGTTGATAAGGCAGCACCGATGTTAGCAATGGATATAGTTACGACCAATACAGTGAATAAAATAGCTATTAAATGTTTTGTCAGGTTCGTTTTCATATTGTTATTCCCACCATTTTTTTTTATTATCTTAATAGTATTTTACTTAATAATAGTTACGGAATACATTACAATTTAAACCACTATATTTAACATCCATTAGAGGCAATTCATGATCCATGGATAAGAAATATCTGGAAATCGGATCTTCAATAGGAGCAGTACTACTGTTTATTTTACTTATTACTATTAATACTGTGATTTTTTCTGCTTATGCTAATTTTGGAAATGTAGCTGTACTGCTGATCTTTGTCGTTGTTGTCGGTGCAGCAGGCCTTAAGCTGTCTGAAATAGAGGATTAGCTTTTAAGATAAAGAAACATGGAACCAGGTAAATCAACAGGTCCGATCGTACTTGGAATTGAAGGTACTGCATGGAACTTAAGTGCAGCTATCGTAGATAGATCGGATGTCATTGTCGAGTCAACTTCAACATATACTCCTCCTACAGGCGGTATCCATCCACGTGAAGCTTCCCAGCATCATGCAGACCATATCAGATCAGTAATTAAGCAGGTGATTGATAGTGCCAAAGACAAAGGTATTGTCCCGGCTGATCTTGATGCCATTGCTTTTTCCCAGGGCCCCGGAATGGGTCCCTGTCTTCGAACTGTTGCTACGGCAGCCAGAGCGATCTCGCTGTCACTTGATATTCCATTGATCGGTGTAAACCACTGCATTGCCCATATCGAAGTAGGCCGCTGGAAGACAGGGGCAGAGGATCCTGTTGTACTGTATGTAAGTGGAGCAAATTCCCAGGTACTGGCTTACAGGAATGGTAAGTATAGAGTATTCGGTGAAACACTGGACATTGGTATTGGAAATGCTCTTGATAAGTTTGCCAGGGGGGTCGGACTCCAGCATCCAGGCGGTCCGAAAGTAGAGGAATTATCAAAAAAAGCCACCTCCTTTATACAGCTACCTTATGTAGTTAAAGGAATGGACTTTTCGTTCTCAGGTCTATCTACAGCCGCTGCAGCGGCGTTGAAAGATCATTCATTAGAAGATGTATGTTTTTCCTTCCAGGAAACAGCGTTTGCTATTCTGGTAGAAGTCACTGAACGGGCCGTGGCCCATATCGGGTCAAAAGAAGTACTGCTGGGAGGTGGTGTAGGAGCAAATAAGCGGTTGAGGGAAATGTTAAAGACAATGTGCGGTGATAGAGGTATCAGGTTCTATGTACCTGATCACAGGTTCATGGGTGATAATGGGAGCATGATCGCATATCTTGGATTACTGATGTTCGAGAATAATACTATTACACCTGTAGAAGAATCATATATACGTCCGGATTACCGGCCTGATGATGTTATAGTAACCTGGCGTTGAGAATAAATATGTGGCATATTATACTAAATAAGTTTAATAAACATCCGGCACAGGAAAAGGTTGTCAGGTTACTGCTTGAGCGGGGGTTCCAGGTAAATTCTGCAGGGCGGGTAGTGTCTGGCCATATTGAGATACCTCATACCCAGATCGCTGCAGAAGTGGGTGTAGACCGTAGAGTGATTGATTCTACATGTGAGGCCATCCTGGCAGATGAAACCCTGGCAGATATTTTTAGTAATCTTCATACCATACCTTTTTTAAAGGATGTTGCACCGGCTCTTGGCCTTGGTGTGGTGGTTATAACTCCTGGTGATGCATCGGAAACAGGGATCTTAGCCAGGGTGGCAACAGCAGTAACACAGCATGGATTAAGCATCAGACAGGCTGTTACTGATGACCCTTATTTAAGTGAACAACCGCTACTTACTATAATCACTGATACAAAAGTACCTGGTGAGCTTATCGAGGAACTAGTAAAATTGCCAGATGTCAAAGGTGTTACTGTGTATTGAAATTGTATGGATTCAAAATCAACATGCTGGGACGATCTATATCTCGCTTGAGTTACATTCGGGCACCATCCCATCACTCTTTTAATATACTCGATGGCTGTTATCATTCTTATTATCTCCAATTTGATGCTACAAAAATTCGATTAAAATACCCGAACTTTATCAATGTCTTCCTGTTTTCCATCTATTGGCAGGAATATAGGTCAATAGATGCATGTTGTCTACTTAAATACATCGGGTATGTCAGTATCTCTGAAAATCTGTGTTCATTTGTGTTTATCTGTGGTTTCATAATATTCACCAACACGAATTGTAACGGTCTCATTCAACCCAAACATTAAAATACAAAGTAGAACATCTCAAAAACACACTGCGAGCACTACGCAGTACTTTATCCTAAAATGGGCCCATAGCATAGCCAGGTGGTGCGCACGGCTGATAACCGTGAGGTCCGGCGTTCGAATCGCCGTGGGCCCACCAATTCCAGACACATACCATAAGGATTAAAGTCATATAGTTTATTAATACATCTTTATGAGAGATGAGATGATCAATATATTTTCGATGCCAGGTCTGAGTGTTAAAATGGAAACAGCCGGTGGGATGCAACTTATAACTTCAGGCCCACTAAGTGCGGTGTGTAAACCGGCTCTGGACCGGATCAATGATAGACTGCGTAATGAAAAACCTGTCCGTGTGGATAAAGATTCTGTTATAGCCTCAACCTGGTTGCCGCCCATACCAAGTAAGGTATTCACCAGGCTTATCAGGGCAGAAGTGTACTGCTCTCTTGGCAAATACCTCCCTGAGACAGTGTCTTTAGAGATCACCAGGGAATGTAAATGCAATTGTGAGCATTGTACGCTATGTGACGGCGAAGGTGAGATGACCACAGGGCAACTCAAGGATATTATAGACCAGGCGCTTGATATGGGGGCATTTATTATCACCTTTACTGAAGGCGACCCTCTCCTTCGAGATGATATATTTGAGCTAATAGAATATGTTGATAAGAACAAAGCGATCGTCAATCTATATACTCCTGGTACGGAGATGACACCTCAAGTGGCTCTTAAATTAAAAGAGGCCGGACTTCATACACTTTTGGTCAGTATCTATAATACAGACCCTGCCAAACACAACCTGACACGTCGGCTGGAAGGTGCATACGATATGGCTGTAGCTGCTATAGGAATGGGTCTGGACGCCGGATTGCTGGTTACTATGACAACCCATGTATCACCGGAACGTCTCCATGATATGCCCGGGTTGTATAAGCTGGCTGATGAACTGGGAGTTCATGAGTTCAGTATGTGGGAAAGTGTTGCCAAACGTCCTGGAGATAGAGTGATCTCTACTGATGAAAGAAAAGTAATACTGGACATGCATAGTACCCATAATAAACCCGGTGATGGTCCCAGGATATTTGCCAGTTCTTTCTTTGAAGGTAAGATGCTGGGATGCATGGCAGGAAGACGGTGGGCACATGTCTGTGTAGACGGCTCTGTTAAACCCTGTCCTTATATACCATTTGAATTCGGGAATGTACTTGATGATGGAAAATTAACAGGTGCATGGAAGACCATAAGATCGCTTAAGGAATTCAAGGATCGCCGGAACCTGTGCATGATGCAGGATCCTGAATTTTTACAATATCTTAACAGGATACCACAAGGGTCTGAGTATCTTTGTAGTTATAAGGATATTATACATTAGATCACATTCGCGTAATCTGAGTCCAAAAAGCAACCGGGTTTCTAAGGTATCGGAGCAACATGGCGTTTATGTTGATTCTTATCAATGCGGTCCATTAGATCGATAATCATTCCTTTATCTATCCCGAATTGTTCTGCTGCATACTCTGCCGTTTTTCCTTTATCCAGCAAAGTAAAAAGAATATTATCAATTATCTCGTAGCTAAGACCCAGATCCTTCTCATCTGTCTGTCCTGCCCACAGACCGGCTGACGGTGGCTTTTCGATAATTTGATGCGGTACTTCTAAGTAATGTGCGACCTGCTTTACCTGGGTTTTAAAAAGGTTACCCAATGGTTCGATGTCTACTCCGCCATCACCGTATTTGGTAAAATAACCCAGTAGTATCTCTGTCCTGTTGCCTGTACCTACTACTAAGCGGTTCATGAGATTAGCATAATAGTAAAGAGTGCACATCCGTATCCTGGCTTTCAAATTTCCGGTGGCTAAGCGGTTTGTTTTATCACCTTCAGGTATGGAGTGAAAAAACAAATTTATTATTTCTGAGATCTCTACTACTGAAAAATCAATGTTTAGTAGGTGTGCTACTTCTGTGGCATCAAGAATATCTTCAGGAGGTGTCAGTTCTTTCTCGGGAATTAGTATGCCGAGTACGTTCTCTTTACCCAGGGCTTTTACAGATAAATAGGCAGAAACAGTAGAGTCTATTCCTCCACTTAGTCCTATTATTACACCTTTCGTGCCTGACTGTTGGACATATGAGCTAATGAAATTAGTGATTGTGGTGACGGTTTCTTCCGGATTAAAACTATGCATAGTTATTATTTAGTGATTTCTTTGATAATATTAATTTGTTTGGCTAGTTATATTTTATTCTCACCAAAAGCTCTGGAAAAGACCTTATAAAAATCAAATATCCCAAAAACTCTGTGCCTTCTGTGCCCTCTGTAGCTATCATTTTTACCATCTGATTTGAAAAGGATACTGTCCTTAGTTTTATTTGCATGGCATGTCATAAAAGACTCTCAAAGATTAATATATACATTCACATCATCAGTTAGATGGATTAAAGTATATGTCATATCTCTATCAGATACCAGCTCAAAGGTTAATGTCTGACTGCTGCCATCGACAACCAGTGCTTGATGTAATCCATCTACAATATTAGGTATCCAGCGGTTATCATTTACTATTCCTTCCCTTAAATGGACACGATCATCAAGCTGGATAATGTTCTTACCGGTTCCTGTAAGTTTATAATAGATCACATTACCATTTTCAGTCACAAGTCCGGGCGGAGTATCTGTGAGAATACCATTATTATCAGGGTCAGGATCTACCCCAAAGCTTAAATATTCCAGACTGTCTGGTAGTGTTACCTCAATACTTCTTATGTTACCTGTAGGTGCATTCGGGTCAGCCAGGTCTCTGGCATATCCTGACTGCATCTGTTCTATAGAGGGTTTGATCCTCGTTATCTGCTGCTCCATTATACTGGTGTCCATTGGTGGTATGGCATTCTTTAATCCTATTGCTGCCAGTAGTAAGATCATTCCTATTAGAGTTAAATAGACTATTAATTTTAGTGGAATAGTATCTATTGCTTGTTCGTTTTTGATGAAATTTTTTCGCATGTTCAATAAAAGATGACAAATTATATATAATTTAATGTTTAAAAACTCCAGCCCTGATATAATATGGAGAATTCAGATATATACGGACGGATAGAATCATTTGACCAGAGCGTAAGAAGCCTTAACAGGCGCCTGCGTGCAGTAGAGCGCAGGCTAACTGCCAGTAAAGATGATCGAGGTCTTATCAATTTTGAGATCGAAGATGAAGATCAATGGAATGATACTGAAATTGAGGAGATACGTACTGAGATACATGAGTTTCGAAATATATTAGAAGGAGTGAGTGAAGAACTCTCGGGCTTAAAATCAAATATGATGAGTCATGTGAATGAATCTATAAGTTCACTCCAAAATGAGCTTAAAACTGCTAAAGAACGGATCGATGAGCTGATAAAACAGCAGTCCAAAATAAAAGCGCAATCTTCTGATGCTGTAGATTCAATAAACAGCTCCTATCAATCAGAGACCGCAACCCTCAGGAAAGAATTGAAGGATGCGCTAAAGAGGTTACGCCGCCAGGAGAGTTTAAATAAGATCACTGTGGGTACAATTACAGTACCTGTGGAACTTTCAGGTATTGTAGCATCAATAGCATTGATCGCTACAGGTTTTCTTGTGTGGATCGATAGATGGGATATCATCAGGTCAATGTATTATCCTGCCGGGCTGGCTCTACTATTTGCCGTGGTGGTTGTTGCCAAGTTCATAATGGCAAATAGAAACATTGATTCTTAATTTTGATTGATCAATTCCCAACAACTTTTAATGCAAAGTCGTTCTGATAGTCTGCAAACCCTTCTGATCTGGCAGACAGCTTTAAGTATCCTTCACATGTCACATCAATTGTCGAGGTGTCAATACTTATTAGAGTCTGGCCTTGCCCATCAGTTAATCCTGAGGCTGAGGAGTCCAGACCATAGAGAACTATGGTAGCCCTTTCAACCGGGCCACCGTCCACATTAATAACTTCAACTGTGATATTATAGACACTGCCATTGGCATATATGACGCTGCTTATATTGTTATTATCAATCCCGATGATGTTAGCATGCATGCTTTTTGGAACTACTGTCATATCACTGATAAACATTATCATAACAGCCAGACCTACCATGCCTACGATGGTAAGTACGACCATCCTGATGGGCAGGCCTACGGCTGCGGTTTCATCCCTGAGCATAAAAACCAGTTCATGTGATCAATATTGCAGATTCATCCCTGTAGTCATAGAATCCGTTGGCTTTGACTATAAGTTTGAGATCTAAGGAATCCTGATTAAAACGTATCATAACTTTTTCCACTTTCACCTCCACTTCACCACCATCATCAGTCTTTTCAGAACCCTGTCCTCCGCCACCTGAAATAATTACATTGGCTCCCTGGACCGGATTATTGTCATTATCATATACTTTCAGTTTTATATCAACATCTACTTCTTCACCATGTGTAATACTAGTAGTAACTCCCTGGTTAAGACCATTATCACCCTTTACTGATTCAACTTCTATTATCAGGTTCTTTTTAGACTCTGGAATAATAGACAGAAGAGCTGCCAGAGCTACCATTCCTACTACAAGCATAACTACAATATTGATGGGAAGTTCCATGCCTTTCTCGTTTTGTCGAAACGATCTGTTTTTTTTGTTTTTTCGATTCATAATTATCCTTTGTGAAAAATATAATATTATATATATACTTGCCGAAATCTCTTCACACAATACCTGCAAAAAGTACCCTGCTTACCACAACCGAAAGTGTGAACACTAATATTGAAACAGGCAGCATGCTCCCCAGGTCATACATGAACTGGGCTTTATCTTCTCCATATTCAATCCCACCTGCAAACCGGACAAGAATAACCACAAGTATGATCATATAAAACCCTATGCTGAACATGAACACATCAGGGGGAATGCTCTGCTCCATCCCGCTGCCCACATCTTCCATTATAGCCCCCATACCTATATCATCAGGCAATTTACTGGCTTCATGTGCAATATTTTCAAGGATCTTCTGGATGACCTCTGATAGGGCAAGGGTGATACCACCTATCAAAGGTGCGAACAGGATAGCTGTGGAACGCATGGTAGAAGTAACATCATACAGCGACCGCTTAATATTCTCCTCTACTTCCTGCAACTCCTTCAAATGATCTGCCAGTTTCACAATAGCAATTCCTGCTGCTGTGTGGCTTTTATATACACTTTTAGTAAAAAGATGCATAGTTGTGTGCACTCTTTCTGAATAGACATTCCTGAAAGCTCCGTACTCCTTATCAAAAATAGCACCGATCAGTGTTGTCCTGAGTATTGAAAGGTTCCTTGCTACATCTTCAAACGTCTCACCTATAAGACTGCCTTTCATAGTCTGGGCGGTTTGCATAAACGCCCATTCGGGAGAGCGTCCTTCGGTGATACGGCGTCCCAGCACAAACAGGGCATCAGCAAACTGGCGCTCAATTTCCTTGATCTCGTCCCTGATGTTCTTATATGGTGTATAGACTCCCAGGGTATATATTGTAATAAAGGCAGTAATGCCCCAGATAAAGGGAAATAAGACCGAGATATATCCATCCATAGCACTGGTACTTATAATGCCTCCAGGGTTCCCCAGTGACAACCATATAAATCCTGATGCACTTATACACACAGCCACGATCAGCGATACTACCATCACCAGTTTTTTTCTATATTTGATATTAGCCAGACGTGGATGTTCATCCGGGATACTGGGCGGAGGAAATGTAGCAGGACGCTGGAGCAGGATATTTTGTGCATATGCGAAAGTGACAATAGGAAGTATCAGGTCATAGATCAGGATCATTATAACTGGCTCGATATGTACTCCTACAATAGTAAGAGCAGGGAGCAGTGCAACTAAGGCCAGCGGAATGAGGATAAAGATACTGTATAGAATATAAGTAGGTGTTTTCAGGCGGGCTGCAAAACCCTCCATCATCTTACGTGTGCCCTCCAATACAATATCCAGACTTTTATTTAGTGTAATAACACGCTGGGCTTCATCTGGTTCATTGGTACTGCTTTTTACCAGGTGCAGCGCCCTTTTGAAATATTCGCTATTCCTCCCCCACTGGTTTGCAAACGCGATCAATGCATCATCCATACTGGAATATACACGCACATGCATATCCCAGATTAGTTTACGCAGATCACTGGCCAGGGGGCGGCTTGAATTCGCAGCAGCAAAGGAGATGGCTAACTCCATATTAGAGACCAGTTTCATACTCATGACAATGTATGAGAGTATCTCAGGGATGTCTCCAAGAGAGCGTATTTTAATAAATTTTGCCTGGATCTTGGGATACTCACTACAATAAAAAAGAACTGATACGGGAATAAGTACAGTTATTATGATAATAACTGCTATTGTCATGGAACCGAATACTGTGAATGAAAAGAGAAATACATCTACTATAAGAAGCAGAATAAATGAGATCAGTGCACCTGATATTGCCAGTAGCTGGGGTTCATACGGTTCTATCTCAAAGCCGCAAAAGTTCAGGCTGTCAATAAATTCCTGGCTAAGTGAGTCTTCACTCTTCTTTCTAAATTTTTCAAGGTCGCCCACCAGCCAGCTTAAATACTGTGTTGTAAATTTGCAGGCTTTTGAGTACCAGTTTACAGGCATATGAGGTGTACCTGAATAAAATTAAAGATCAATTTATTTCATTTTTTCTTATCTATTAGATATACTGTGATCAATAAGACCGATAAAGCTGCAAATAGACTAAAACCTGGTATATTAGTGTCATTTTCAGTTGCTACTGTATCAGACTTAGCATCGTTCCAGAAAACCAGATCATTGATATCCTGGTCGTTTGTAAGCCATGCTACAATCCGGCCATCACTCATTACTCTGACAGTGATATTGGTAGCAAAAGGAATATCAGTTTCAACACCGTTTTTATATTCATATTCATAAATATTACCCGGATTTATTCCTCCCTGATTGTCGTGCCATATTATCAATTTGCCTTCCACATACTGGTCAGTTATTTCATTTATATGATCAAATTCCTGTATTGCTCTTGAAAGATCAATCTCTGAGCCGGGATTATAATATCCCATCATAAATATGTTTGATGTATCAATTTGATCATCTGCTGCTGAGCTGCCTGTAAGTATAAGAAATACCACAATGGCACTTCCAAACAAAATAATGTTTTTCATTTTCAATACCGCCTGACTATTGTTCAGATTAAATGCATAATTCTGTATTTATATAAGTTTTTTCTTTTAATTAGGTTATATTATTATTATTTTATATTTTTTGATTGTCAGTTAGATTCTTTAAAGATAATAACTAAAATAAGAACAAAGTCGTTTAATTAACATACTAAAAGAAAAAATACAACAACAATGATTGAATATTTATATGTAATCTCGTGGTTTTTTACCATTGAAGTAATTGGACTGATCACTTATCCCATAGTCTCATTTATGTGTGGGAATGTACATGATAAAGGCTATTCCATATCAAAGATATTAGGATTAGTATTACTTACATTCATATCATGGATATTAGCTCTTTTTCACATTTGTAAATTCGGATCAATTAATGTATTAATTTCTATTTTTCTTCTTATCTTATTATCTGTTCTAATAATAAATCACAATAAAATAGACATAATTAAATTATTGAAACAAAATAAGAATATAATTATAAAAAGTGAATTAGTCTTTATTGCAGCATTCGTCATCTTTTTGATTATTTTTTCAAAAAACCCGAATATATCTTATGCTTATTCAGAGGATTTCATGGATTATGGCTTCATTAAATCGATCCTGCGTACAGAATATTTGCCACCGCCTGATATTTGGTATGCAGGAACCACTCTGCCTTATTATTATGGAGTACATCTGATCGTAGCAATACTGACACTCCTTTCAAATGTACCGACATTCATCTCATATAATCTTGGAGGAGTAATGAATTTCGCATTAGCAGCACTTGCTTCATACGGAATAGGATATAATTTGACAAAGAGTAGTTTCTATGGGATATTAACTGCCCTTTTTGTTACTTTTATTGGTTTTTTCTCAGGATTTTTACAATTGTCTTTATTTTTATTTCCCGATCTTGGCACAATAATTGAATATCGCCATGTTGATGTTCAAAATATCTTTGAATGGTTCAGGAATTACCCATTCTATGAAATAGGCAGGATTATTCCATATTCCATGGTGTTTTATAATGGTTCTGTTTTATTACAGGGAGATATTCATGGTAATGTGGTTTCTATACCTTTTCAGGTAGCATTTATTTCATATATTTATGGAAATATAGTGAAAGGAACGTTTTTTAATACTGCTGACCGTTTCAATCAAATTGTTAAGTTCTTAATATTAAGTATTTTCTTAGGGTTCTTTATATTGATCAATCCATGGAACTATCCGACATATGTATTTTTTACCGGATTTGTGATATTCTTAACAATCTTTAAAAATATTAATTCCAAAGAAGCTTTCATTGCAACATTTTCAAAAAATAAATCAATTTTATTCGAATACCTTTTAACGATTGGTTTTTTAAGTGTTATCCTCTATTCAGGGCATATTATTTTAAGTTCAAGTACATCATTTTCCGGGATTGGTCTTATAGGTGGTAAAACTGAGCTGTTTGACTTCTTAGAGATATTTCTCTTATTTATTTTCATCATGATCACATTTATATGGTTCTTATTCCAAAAACATCTAAGTGAGATCATATGTATTATACTTCTCTCTTTTGTACTTGCGTGGTTATCAGGTTTTCAAATTCTAATTATCACAATCCCGCTTATTCTAATTCCAGCTTTTGGGATATTAACAATTACAAATAATGGCCATGAGAATATTAAGTATATTTTATTACTCATTATCACAGGTGCTCTTCTGTGTTTGTTCTGTGAATTCTTCTATGTCGATGATATTTTTGGCTTTCCATATCATCGAATGAACACTTTATTGAAAATCTATACGGAAGTCTGGATTTTCTTTGGTATTGCATCTGCATGTTCTTTATATTTTATACTAAGAGATTTTTCATTTCCTTCAATTTTTAAAAATAGATATAACACCATTAAAACTATATGGTTGTTAATGGTGATTTTTTTAATAGTAGCATCTACCATCAGTCCTCTAGCTATGTCTTTATCATTAACAAACGGCAAAAATACCCTATATGGAAAACCACCTGATTTAGATACACTAAACGGACTGGATTATCTTATGGAAGAAAGGCCATGGGACATGAGCGCAATTGCCTGGATCGAAGAAAATATTGATGGGAACCATATAATACTCGAAGCTCCGGGAAAATGTTATACTTATTCCTCTCGTGTTTCAGCTCTTACCGGATTATCAACAGTTATCGGATGGACCAGTCACGAACTTACATGGAGAGGCCATGGATCACAGGTAAATATCAGAAAAGATGATACGGATTTAATTTATAATACAACTGACAATAACAATGCAATAAAACTGCTGGAAAAATATAATGTTGATTTTATCTTTATAGGTGAACTCGAAAAAGAAAAATATTCTAATGACGGTTTACAAAAATTTAGTGGTTATCCCGAATATTATATGTTGATATATGAAAATGAATGTGTATCAATATATGAAGTAATATAAGAAGTAATATATGAATTTCAATTACAAAAGGATTGATCACAAAGAGATGATCAAATGAAAAAACTTAATTTAGGTTCAGGAACTAAATGCCTGGATGATTGGATTAATATAGATAATTCATTTAATGCAAGATTGGCAAAATATCCTCGATTACGATATTTACTATTCAAACTCAATATTTTATCAAAAAAACATTACGATGTGGATTGGGCAGATCACATCCATAAAATTATGATACATGACGTATCAAAGAAACTACCTTTTGATAATGAATCCATAGATTATATCTATTCATCTCATCTAATTGAACATTTGAATAAAGAAAAAGGTGAAAAATTATTAGTAGAGTGCTTTCGAGTACTTAAAAAAGGTGGATTGTTCAGATTAGTAGTTCCTGATCTGGAACTTCTTGCTAATGATTATATCAAAGAAATTACCGACACTCAAAATAGTAAAGACAACACGGACTTTCTTATGTCTGAAAGATTTTTAGATAGATTAAACATGAGTGAAAAAACGAAAATACCATTGATAATAAAAATAATACATCCAGAGCATAAGTGGATGTATGATCAATTTTCTTTAACAGCCCTTTTAACATCTTGTGGATTTACTACCATACGGAAAACGAGTTATAAAGAGGGAAATTGCCCGGATATAGAATTGCTGGATAACCGACCGGAAGAAAGCCTCTATCTTGAGGCATCAAAGTAGACCTATTCCCGGGATATCCAAATATATATGAGCCGCCATTATTATATATTTTATTGCAATGTAAAATGTTTTGTTTATAAAAAAGGGTCTCCCGGATATCTATACATTTCCAATTATATTCTAATGCATTCGATCTTTCAATCATTTTATTCTCTGTACTAAGTTTTCTGAAATAAAAAAATGTATCTTCAAGATCCCATGAAGTACTTTCTATAAAACTGAATACATTCATACGTAATGCATAACTCCTTAAAACCATCTGTTTTGAGTTATTATCCGAAAATACTATTGAATTATTATCAATATTTGCCGATAGCCATTCAGCAGATGATACTTCTTCATCATAAATATGAATAAGATCGGCGGATGTACCTTCTTTTTCCAAACATGTCAGTGTAAAAGCTTCTTTGCTTTCACCAGTCACTATAAACATAAATCCGGTATTAAATAACAGATAGTAAACTACAATTAATGAAACAAATAATAATGCAGTATCAATCCTGATTGTTATTGTTAGTTTTTTCAATAGATATCTGAAAAACATTGTTCCGCCAAAAACAAAAAAAGGTGATATAATAATAAGTGCTTGGAAATATAATCGTGACATGTTAAGATAACCGGCAAAATAAGGCAAACCGATACTCATTGCAATAATAGCAATGCTAACTAATGCCATTGAAAAAAATTCGATATTATATTCTTCTTTTTTATTGTTCTTAATGATCAAACATAAATTGATAATTCCAATAGCAATAAAAAGCATCGTAATATATTCTAATAATATTTTTATTGTTTCCAACAATGTTAAATTAGTGAAAAAAATCCTTTTTAAGATCAGTGGATCCCTTGTGGTTGGAGATGTGAATTCTCCGAGAGAAGAATATATATTACTAATTATGCCTACAATTGTGCTAAATGAAGATGAGCCTGATACATATATATACCAGGTAAGGCACATGACAATATATAATATGATCACACCCAATGTCAGGTTTTTATTGGGTTTTGCCAGGGTGTAATTACTAAATAAGAATATCAAAACAAATCCGGATAAAAGATAGAAAATAAATATGTAAGATGTGCCATAATGTGATACAATAAGAGATATACTAAAAAGTATTATAAGTATCTTTTTTTTTCCAGGATCTATGTCCATCTTTTTATTGAAAATTAAAATTATCAATAAAACAAGGAATAATTCTGCTATCTCTTGTCGACATAATAGTGGCATTTCTCCGAAAAAAACAATCGAGGACATGAAAAAGCACACTGAAATAAAAGCAATTATTTCTCCTGTTTCTTTTTTATATAATTCATATAAGCCCAGAGGGACAAGTGAAAATAATAGTGGATATATAAATTTGAATATTTGGTCAATTGGTAAATTCAAGAAATTAGAATAAAATATAGGAAGGATCACAATACTTAACATTGCATTAACATTATCGTGAATTGATGAATTCCAGAAAGAAGCATTATGTACCAGATCAGCAAAATAATATTCGGTATGAATATCCCACCCTATAATATATGGACTAATTAAGGACATCATATATAATAATGAAATACTTATCATAAATATTGCAAATGGATAGTGATCCTTTGAAAGAAATTTGTCTGATAGAACAGATAAAATTATTGTGATCGAAATTATTGATATTAATAATAAAATGAATGAATTATTATCTGAATAATTCATTAAATATGTTCCAAAAACACTTAAAGCAGGTAATAAAATTATTATGGGTAAGAGGATAGAAGGTTTAAAGAAGTATTTTTTATTGGTATTTATTTCAATAATGTCTTCATCCCTATAATAAATTATTATACTAAAAATTGAAATAAAGACACATGTTGTTGCAGTTAATGATAATATTGATAAAGGATTTGAAATACCAATTATAGGATATAATATGTTAATAAATAATCCGCAAAGCATTAGAAAGGTAATACTTAGTCCAACTGTAAACAGTAGTATATTTATCAAATCGAATTCATGTATTTTTAATATCCTGAAAATTAGAATTCCGGGAATGAATGTGAGATATATAAAACCAATCAATTGTCTTAAGATTGGAATATTTAAACCTATGGCATCCAAACCAATTATAAACAATATAGTGAATTGAACAGCCAATATAAATTTTAGAAATATGTTTTTTTCCAGGCTGTTAATTTTTAATAATTCATATAGTTTCATTTTTTACATATAATTATTAGCAATTTAGCAGTTTGTCATACAGGTCCAATAGTCTTTGTTCCATAATTTGCCAGTTATAATTTTTATCATAAGCCTTTCTTGCATTTACTCCAAGTTGTTTGCAAAGCCAGGGATTATTTTTTAATTTGATAATTGCCTCTTTTATTTCTTTAACATCCCTGCAATTAACCGCGATACCATAATTATTTTCCCTGACTATTTCCGCCATTGTTGAGTTTTCACTCACTAAAATCGGTTTTGCGTACATCATTGCTTCAAATAATTTATTCGGGCTTAAGTACCTGTTACTTAATCCGGAAGGATCATAAAGTGCAAAAAGTAGATCTGCTCTGATCGTATATTTAATTGCTTCTTCGTCAGTAATCTTTCCTATGAACTTTGCATTTTTTATATTTTCCATATTTTTTTTTAATTCGTTTATTGTATTATCATCTGCGTAACCACCGATAATTAGTTCAACATCCTTCATACCTTTGATACTGGGAATGATCTTATCCAAATTCGGATATCGGGTTTTATAGATTCCTCCCAGATAAAAGATAGTAAATACATCCTTTTCATTGTCTGGTTTTTTCTCAATTTTTATGGTTTTAAAGATATCCTGTGGTGTGTTCATTATTATTACAATATAATTATTAATATACCCTCCTATTTGTTTGAGTATAGATTTATCAACAATAATTACTGCACTTGCAAATTTCATAAAAAATTTATCAATTTTAGCAGTGATCCATCTTAATAATTTAGGTAAGGTTACCACATCAGCATAAAAATCATAAATATCATAAATTATAGGTTTTTTTTTTATTTTTGCTGCTATTAAAGCAGGAATAAAAGTATCAAAATCTGATGCATGTACAATATCCCATTTTTCCTTCAGTAACCAAATAAACTCATAGATCCACCAGAGTGGCAGATAAAAAATAATTTTTATACCAAATGGTGCTTTTAGTTTTATTCTATGTATTAAAAAGTTGGATCTGCATTCAATTCGGGGATATTTTTTTTCCCTATCCCATCCTAATATGTTGACATCATATCCTGCATCTGCTAATGTTTGTGCTTCTTTTGTTACCCTTATATCCGGATCTATGGGATTTGAGCGTATCAATATTACTTTCAAATATTATCGCCTCGGTCTATACTGTGTGAGGGAGGAAATAATATAAACATTTTACTTTGCATCATTTTACATTTCATATCTTTCATTCTATTAACATTAATCATAAAACCATCAATAGTGCATGTTATATAGTAAACTTAAAGAACATTGTACAACACTTATGACTGATGAATTTATTCAAATTCACTTACATGGATTGTAATGGTCTCGATAAAAAAGAGGAATTTACGTGAAAATTCTATTTCTAAATCCAAACTGGAGAAAAATGAAAGATATATTTCCAGGACCAGGAAAAATATCGATCCAATCGTTGGACTTCATCTATCCCGCCACACTCCTGGCAAAAACACACGATGTAGAGATATATGATGCAAATATATTAAATTCATCACATAAAGAAATTTTAGAATTCGTGGGAAGATATAACCCTGATGTGACTATTTTGACTACTGCTCCGAATTATTTATTTTGGAGATGCTGTCCACTCGGAATATCAATTCCTAAAGAATTATCACTTCTTATAAAAAAAGAATCTGATACTAAGTTGGTATTGATCGGCCCACATCCCACTGTTTCACCTGAATGGGTTATAAACGAATGCCGGGCTGATTTTTTAATAAGGGGAGAACCCGAAATAAGTTTATATGAATTTATTGAGTCAAATTTAGAAGATACGTATATAAAAGGTGTTTATGGAAATGGAATTACTACAAATGAAATAGCAGTTGTGGATAATTTAGATGACCTTCCTGTTTGTGATTATTCCTTAATTAAACAATATAAATATCATGCTTATTTGGCAAAAAATTTTAAAAAAGGTGCAATAATAGAATTTTCAAGAGGTTGTAAATTTAATTGTATCTTTTGTTTTAATCAACTTTTTAGAAATAAATATCGAGCAAGACCTGTATATAAAGTAATAGAAGAGATAAAGCTCTTAAAAGAAAAATATGGGTACCAGTATTTCTATTTTATAGATGAATTATTTAATTATGATACCCCTCAATTCCGTTTATTATTAAAAGAACTTAAGGAATTAAATATCCAATTCGGTTGTCAGTGTCGTCCTGATATAATGAATGAAGATTTACTTAAAGAAATGAAAAATGCAGGTTGTCTTATAATTGAATATGGTATTGAATCATTTGATAAAGAAATTTTATCCGGATTACATAAAAATATCAATGTAAAAAAATCAAAATTCATTATAGAAAAAACTTCTGAGGTAGGTATCACCACAAGAGGCTTTATCCTGTATGGACTTCCGGATGAAAATATTGGAACCCTTGAAACAACGAGAAGAATGGTGTGGGCACTGAATAGCAAGATATTTATCGGAAGTAATATTGTAATCCCATATCCGACCACACAACTTTTTAAACAAGTATATGGAAGTAAAACAGAGATAGGCAAGTCGGAATGGGATTATTGTTCAAAAAATATAGGAAAACTATCAAACACCCACAAGTTTGTAATCGTTCTATACAGATATATTATTCATGTACAAAACAGAGCTAAACTTCTCTATCAAAAAATACGAATAAAATTGTCATTTTAACACGTTTTCAATAATATATTTGTATACTCCGATTGATCCGGCTAATGATCTCATACTTGCTAATATCGGAGCTATTACCAAAAACTTTTTTTCTCTTTTAAATACCCATAATCCTAACGGCACATTTGATAATAATAACATGCCAAACCAGAAAAGTGTTATTACCGGATAAAATACTATCATTGGAATAGAAATTAACACAAAACCAGACAGTATGAACTGGATTTGGGGTTCGTATCCGGTATAACTGTCTCCTTTAATGATTTTATCCTTATTTCCAAGATAGATTTTCACCCTCCAGTATCCCCTCCAAAATTGCTGTTTAAGAAATTTACTCAACGAATCCGGATGAAAATGATAAACAAACGTCTTATCTGTAAAAAATAAATCATATCCTTTTTTCTTAATATCAAATGCAAAATTAAAATCTTCACCGCTTGCATCGCTATATTTTGTATCGAATCCCCCAATGTCTTTAAATATATTTTTCACAAAACTTGCAGAATAAGTACCAATTGTATTAATATTCCTTCCTATTAATTTTTCATGTCTTTTCGCTATTTCATAATCGACATATCGTGCAATTAAGCTTTCCTTCTTTATTACCTTATAACCACAGTTACATCCGACTATTTTTTCATTCAATGGTTCTACCATTTTTTCAACCCAATTTCGCGGTGGAATACAATCCGAATCTAAAAAAATTATTATTTCTCCCTGGGAATGTTCAACACCGAGATTTCTTGCTTTTGCGGGTCCCGAGTTTTTCTGGGATAATAATTTAATGGTTAATTCACTTTGGTTCTTATATTGTGTGATCAATCCGGATGAATCATCTGTACTGCCATCATCTACTATAATGATCTCAAAGTCATTTCTTGTTTGGTCCTCAAATCCCTTTAGTGTTTGAATGATGGTTTTTTTAGAATTATACATTGGAATTATAACGCTTATCATTTTAATATTCCAATTTTTTTCATAGTATATAATCTGTAAGATAGTATACTCAAAAAAATCCGACCAAACAAGCTGTCCCAAAAGTCCAAAAAAAAGTATCCGCTTCAAA